>Ga0065711_1029373_pt1 | contig 36487 bp, 31 predicted proteins | sample Hoacrofraction12_FD_59098 | JGI IMG/M metagenome (GOLD analysis project Ga0065711, IMG submission 59098) | Hoatzin crop microbial communities from Cojedes, Venezuela - Epithelial fraction 12 v2 (version 2) | ecosystem: Host-associated > Birds > Digestive system > Esophagus > Crop | place... | reverse complement strand
TCCAGCCTATCCAGGTCACGCTGAATGGCAGCACAGCCTTCTGGTGTATCTACCACACCTCCCAGTTTGGTGTCGTCAGCAAACTTGCTGAGGGTACATTCTAACTCTTCATCCAGGTCGTTGATGAAGCCTCCATTGTGGAGGCTCAGCAGAGGGATTGCACAGCATCCTTGCGTTTGTGGTTTTTTTTCTTTTAGAGTAAGGCAGGAGCCTCTCCAGAGCTCAAAGGCCCTTCAGATCTATTTGTAGTCAGGAATTTGAAAGGCTCCTCTGATGTATTTGCATATTTAAAAATAAGAGACAGGCGAGAAGATAAAAGGGAAGAGTTTGTGCATGGTAAGCACTGACCTGCAGAACCCACCGCTCACAGGGACCAGGGAAAGGTGGCACCTGATGAAATCCCATCCAAGTTACTGGAAATGGCAAAAGCCACGATTTTTAAAATCCATTTGTGTTTATTCTTGGCCTGCTCCTTCCCTCTTCTTTTTCCTGCTTTTTTCATTCGTTTTTCCACAGGAGAAACCTCCCTCACCTGCCAGAGCACATGGCAGGCTCGTGCCGCCTCGCAGACGGGCAGGGCTGCGGCTGCAGGTACCAGCTGGCAGTTCATGCTCTAGCTGGACCGTGCATGCCTGAGCCCATGTGCTCAATAACCCAAGCCCAGCACGGATGAGCAAGGACCAAGGCTCAAGGGCCATTAAAGCTGAGTGGGGTTGGCAACCAGTGCTGCCGGTTCGGTTTGGACAGGCACATTCTGAACTCATCTGCAGCACGATGCCAGCTGGGTACCACTCCGATGCCACTTACGCTCCTGCGGGCAGAGGTGCTGGAGGGAACATTCGCAGCTGAGTTTTTGCCTGTATTGCCCTGTTTCCAAGTGCAATTTTCCCATTTTAGCCAGTGGTCAGTGATAATCAACGGGGCAATTGCGCTTTTATTGCTTTTTCAGCGGTGGGCATTCCGGGATTCGCATCCACTTCTGCGAGGTGTTCCTGTTCCTCTGCCATAGCACTGGGTTAATTGTACTACTAATGACTGTCTACCAGGTGTATGTCACAAATTATCCATGGGAACCAGACATCATTTTTCTGACATTCCCAGATTTGTTAGCTGGAATTGGTCCTGCTGCTACATTAGCTGCAAAATAAACAAAACCACAGCCAAGCTGGCTGCATGCCTATTGCTAGGAACCTGCTGGAAAAGACGGAAGATCCAATATTGCAATTAATAGGTCCATAGGGGTGTTTTGAGAAGTGCTTCAGTGTCTTCACTTTGCTCTAACACTTCTCAGTGCCTTCAGTGCTTCCTTTCAGACCGAGCCAAAAGCTATTACGGATAATCCCTGCATTTCCCGAGTGCTCTCCCCACAGAGACCCACTGGGATCTGCCTTTCTCCTCCTGCATGTGTCCTCCTGGGATTGCCAATGGCCGATGCTCGGAGGGTTGCGAGAGGAAGCAGGGACAGCAGTCTCCACTCTTCCCATCTTGGTTCCTTGTAGAGACACCAGACCAGAGTAGCTTTTCGCCGTCCTGGGCTCCGACTGTGGGTCCCTTCGTACATAACCAGCCAGCAGCTACGGGTGCCCATGGGCAGCCAGAGTTTGAGCAAAGGAGCAAGCCTGGAGCCTTTAACTTGGGGTTTTCTTGATCCAACCCCTGCTTTTTTGCAAACCAAAGGAAATATCCTTAAAATCTCTCTCGCCCGTGCAAATCTGGATGGTGCCAGAGTTCCTGGGGGTGGAGCTGGCACAGAGGCAAGGTGGCTGCTTCGCCTTGTTTCCCCAGGAAACTCTCCCGCCTGCCAAATCAGCCCGTGATGTTTCCTGGAGCCCAGGAAGCCAGAAAGAGAAACTGTAATAATTATTTTTGTGTGTAAACAATTGGGTGATGTTCAGACGGGAAGAGCTGTGCGGATCACAGAAGGCCTTGGAGGGTGTAGGAAGGATTAGTTAGTGAGAGTGGCTGTAGGACCTACAGAAACATGTGCTGGCTTTTGTGGGTTAAAATTGTCGGGCTCTCATTTGGGGTGGAAAAGGTGAAGAAAACATCTGAATAGGTGGAACCAGACTTATTTACGTCATCAAAGGATCTGTCCCTCTCCTGTCACTTTTGGGACCCTCTTTAATAAACTTTGCAGAGGAAAACCTTTTCCCAGAGCCACCCGAAGGGGTACCCTGGGGAAGCTTTGGCACATGAGAGTTTGGGAACGGTCTCACTGCTTTGTTCCCTCGTGTGTTCAGCAATCTTGTCTCCTGTTCCAGTTGCTTTTGCAGGCTTTCTTTCACTATATCCCCATCTCTGAGCCTGACAGTCTCCACGGCAGGAAGGGAGCTCAGGGAATCGCTGCTCCCCGGGGAGCCCTCCCTCCATCCCCTGCTGCTGCGCCGGGGCTCATGCGTTGGGTGCTCCAGCGCCCTGGGTTTTTAGCAGCTGTCTGGAAACGGGCAAGGAGCCGATGGAGTTAAGCCATTTACAGGAAGGGGGAAGGTTATATATCCCATCAAAGCAAACCTTTATGGGTGTTTGACTAGCAGCTGTTTGTAGGCACTCAGCACATTAGCAGAGATGTTGCCGTTTATTGTGCAATCATCATTTTAAACCCTCTCCTTTTCTTCCACTCCCTCGACGGTAACTGAAATGGAGCAATAAAAATCCACCCCAAGGGGGACAAATAATCACCTGTATAGTTTGTCCCTGGGCCTGATCTGCTCGCTGTTGGGAAGCTGGCTGGGAGCGTGAGGGCTTGTTTGCGCTGCCTGGGGAGGGGGTGAGCAGCACAGGGACACCCCAGACCCCTGCTGCGACCCTGCCTGGGATGTCAGTCCCCTAAGGTGGGACCCGAAGCGGAAGGGGCCATTTCAGAGCAATTCCAGCCAAGCCGCCTGATGAAACCTCTCCAGTTTGAAACTGGTCCTGCTTGCCTTTTCTGTCCTCGGGGAGAAGAAAAAGCCAAGATCATGCAGGGAGCTAAACCGTTGTTTTCGCTGCCTCAAAGGCACTCCAATAGCTGTATTTTTTAAAATTTAAATGCTTGCATCCAATTGCATTTGCACAGTGTAACGTCCTTATCCAATGCAATCACTTCAAATCACTGTTCTTCAAATCCTCTGGGGCATCTGCAGTGAGCAGAGGGCCCAGGTCAAATATAAACCTTCTGGCTTATTTGGGAATGTGTGTGTCAGTGTTACCATTGCATTAATGAACCGTGTAAATCACAGCCAGTTGTTAAATAACGGAGGGGAGAAGGAGGGGAAGGCAGAAGGGACTTTTACCCTTTAGAGAGAGAGCTTTGCAGATACAGGAATATCTGTGTCAGTGTTGCAACTTGCCAGCTTGGAGGACATAAGTTTCCCATCCAAATATTGCTTCCTCAGAGGCTCTTGCTGCTCCCAAGAGATTCTACGGAAATTTGTAAAGCCCAACTTCAGCATGCCTTTAGAGGCATTTACAGAAGGCTAATAGGAATGTAAATATTTTTAGTTACTAAAAAAAAAAGAAAAAGGTGGAGAGAGACAGGTTGCTCATCTCCTTTAAGCTTTCCCTGTGGTGCTGGGATGCAGGGATCAGACTCCACCGTCTGTCACTGACTCCCAAATACACAGCGATGTGTCGTGGTTTGTCAATCACCCTTCAGCCTGCACATGATAAAAGCCCAGTCCTGCGAGTGGTTTCTCAGTTCCACATAATGTACTGTTATTACTTTAATATTAAAGGGAAAGAGAAGGGTGAACTGGGTAACCGGACATATTGCTTGGCTGGAAATGTGGGTTTTTTCTGGCTGCCTCCCTTTCCTCTCCATCTGTCCCAAGACTCCACGTCCTTTCCAATTCACAGCCCACAGCACAGTCCTGAGCTGCAGACAGACTACCTGGGTTTGCCATCTCGTCCCTGCTTGGCCGGATAAACCCCTTCCCATCCCAGGCATCGGGGCTTACTCCTCGCGGGCACCAGCTGAGGGGCCGCAGCAGAGCAGGCAGGTTGTTAAACAGCCAGGGAGGTGTAAGATACCGCAGCTAGAGCAGAATACAACACCTGAGCAGGGAACTACCTGTCCTGCCCCGAGACAGGCACTCACCGCTAATACACACGTTCCAGTCGCTATGCGGAGAGTGAGTTTGCAGCTCTCGTACTCTGTTTTTCCCTAAGAGGCTGCTCGTGTCACTTGTAAAAAGTTTATATTTCCTATGCATTTTACCAAGGAGACTGGATTTCCACCGCGTTTCCCCTCCACAAGCTTGGCACTTACCTATCCAGTAGAAATCTTGGTTTACTGCAGATGTGTTGGAATTGTAATATAGCTTCGGTCCTCTCCTCTCACTGCTCCTCTCCTGAAAATACAAACCAGGATGGTATAAGGCAGGACTGTTACTGTAGTTACAATGTTCCTAAGTCATCTTCACTAATTTCACCATGGTGTTCCTGCCTGCAGTTTGGCTTGGGTTACTGTTGGCAATGGTGTTTTGGGAGCTCTGTGTTTTGACATCAGGTGACAAAGCAGCTGAGATAAAAAATACATAGTTCATAATGACCTTCATCTATTACAAAAAAACTAATGGGTTGTTTCTAAAATTAGCTCTAAGTATTTCAGGTTTTAAATACTGTCAACAAAAAGAGAGGAATATATTTTTTGTAATGCAGCTGACCATCGGCTGTGTCCCTCCCGCAGCACCCGACACCCAGGCTTCGCTCCGGGCTGCGGGTGCCACCCGACGCAGGCACCGCGGCAGCTGGTGAACAGAGCGGGAGACTGCACTGAACCCCAGGTACGAACACGTCAAGCAGGGAGAGAGTATGGTTTCAGATCTGGGTGTTCAGAACTGAAATACGTTTGAAAAGCTTTGGAGAAACAGTTTCTAAAAGCTGTGGGTTGGGCCGGTGACAAAAGGGACTCGGAGCGGCTGTGAATCATCCCAACGCACCGCACGTGAGCGAGCCGGTAACGTCGCACCCACTGCAGAGCCGTACGTCATCTGTGCATTGATGTCTGCACCCTTCGCCATCCTGATCCAAAACACCCGGCTAAACACAAGAAGAAAAATACAGCAACACCAGGACAATATTTTCCCTGCTCTCCTTGTTGTCAGCATTAGATCACTTAGATCGTTCACCAGAGCTACAGAGATGTGTTTACTTACACTGGCTTGCGCTAGGTCAAGTCTGGAACCAGTCATGCGCGGGTAAAGAGCGACGATATTTCATGCCCAAGTAATCTGCCTTGTGAAAGAAATGAAGCTTACATGGTGCTTGGGCTGATCTGATCTTTATTTCCTGAAGAGACATATTTCCAGTGCTCATCATCATTATTAACACAAACGTTCAGAACCACGTGCACCATGCGGCTGCTAGGAAACATCCGCCGCAGCAGCAGCCCGAGCGGATTCAATTTGCCCCGCTCTAATAGCAGAGCTGGTCCTTGATTAGCCGAGGTGGAGGCTGATGGATAGGGGTGGCTGGGGGGTTAGCTGCCTTGTTTCTGATTTTGGCTCAGCTGGCTGTGACTGCCTGTGCGTTCCCTACTCTAGGGCAGAGCAAAGCATCTCCACATTGTGGGTACGGCATCTGCAAATCCCCCCTTTTTGGGGGGACCAAAGAGACCAAGCAATAGAGCAGCAATGGACTCAAGCTTGCTGGTCCATGATGGAGATGTTGGCTGGCATCAGGTTTCAGGTGGTTATAGCTACATCAGGGAGGGCTTCTAAGCAGCGTGTCCTTTAACGTGCTCTTCCACTCAACTACATACAAGAAGACTCTCCAGTTTACATCTGTGCCAAGGTTTGCAGCGCGTGTTGGTGATCAGGTGGGAATGCAGGTGGAAGCATGGCCAAGACATGGTTGTCAAAAAAGAGGTTGGAAAAATGGTGCTTATTTCAGAGAGCTCAAAGCCCAGCAAGCGAAAGTGGCTGAAAATAATACCGCTGCCCAAATGTTTTTCACTAGTTCCTAACCAAGCCAGCCTGCTACTGCATCCCTGGAGCTGTGCTAATCCACTCAGTCATCATCCCATTACCATGACAGATCCCGAGCGAGATGAATTGGTGACTTGGGAAGGAGGGAGTAAGAAAACACAGGAACTGCAAGAGAAAGTGGTTTCACTATTTTGCCCCTTGATTAACTAATGCTGCTTGTACACTAGTTTTCTACAGAGAGCGTGCAGCCCTGGTCTGAAGCCTAACGGAGCGTGCTGGCATGTGGGACGTGACTCGACTTACCCTGATTGCCTTCATCACCAGCACGCCCGCAGCAACGTCCCCATTTGTTTCACTTAGCTTCCCTCTGACCAGCGGTGCCTCGCTGCGTAAAACCAATCCATTTCCATCTCTGCCAGGCCCACAGCGCTGCTGCAAGTTTTTCTTCCTATCTTGAGGCTGACATTTGCAAATATATGTATTTATACATAATCCTTTCTTTTGCTGGGGTGTTTTTTTAACCAAGGTAGAATGAGACAGATGTACATTTTTTTTAATTTAACAGTGAGATGCCATCAATGCCTCAAGCTGCACATTTTGCTTCTCCAGGAGTCAGGTATTTACGTGCTGGAATAATGAACCATCAGCTGAGTTGCTGTGGAGTGACAGGGCCATTCTGCATTTTATGGCTTTTTGTGAAAACAGTCCCCAGTCAATAAGTGCAGATTTTCTCAGGAGGAGGAGACCCTGTTTGCAACTGGTATTTTCAGGGAAACAGTGAGCTCTGAGCTGGAAGGAATCAGGGCAACAGCAGAGGGTGAGACGTCGCTGTGTCGGAAATAGCCAACGTTCAGTTCAATTGATCCTCATCTAGATGTGGTTCTCTGGGACCTGGAGCTGGAGAAATGTAATAACAGCATACATTTCTGTTTTCTCTGCAGAGATTAGTGGCTTTGAAGCTCCATTACGCTACCATTTCCCTGCAATTTGGCTTAGGTTTGTTTGCAATGGTTGTTGCCTAATGCCGAGCACCTGCTAGGCAGCATCCTCCACCCCGGAGTGCGTTGGTGGCAGAGGGACATCACCCCAAAGGGGGTCCCAGCTCCCCTGCACACACAGTCCAGACCCAATCTGCTGACACAAACAGAAGAGCTGAGGAAGACCCGAAATTTCCACTCCTTGAGTGATTCTAACACTTGCAATGGAACAGAAGCAAGGGAGCAGAAAGGCAAGTTGTAGTGTAGGGGTTAATAAAACCAGCAGCAGCAAACTGTTTTGAAATGTTTGATAAGAAATAAGATTCCTTGCTTCCAGACTGGCAGTTTGCCCTATTTTCTCCCTCTCTGAAAGATTTTGGAGTGGTAAGGATTTTAAATACATCCACATACTGCAGCTTCAGACAGCAAACAGGATTAAAACCCGACTCCAGAAAAGGAAAGGAAGTCAGATTACTTGTCAAAATTAAATTTGCCTTTGGATGCCATTACTTTCTACATTAAAAAGCTCTGGGGATTAGGAGATAAAAGCGTCAAATCCAATCTGGAGACAGGCTCAGAGGAAAATGTCAGCCAGACAGTAATCCAGGTTCTTTTCTCTAATAGGATCCTCCTGAAGTCAAAGAAAGTGAGAATAATTATTTAATTCCATTTTGGAGTCTGGCTTCTTTATCAACCCAGCTCAGCATCGCTGTTTCCGTGGTAAATCAACTGGTGGCACAGACTTCACAGCTCCCACCAGCTCCACGAGCAGTTTGCTTTACCCTCCATGCAAAACAGGTCCTGCAGGTCTTTCACCGATGGATTTAACTGCGACTAAGCCGTGCCCAGCCGAGGAGCAGGGGATGGTCCACCTGGACCCAAGTGGGTCGCTCAGGAGCAATTCTTCACTATAGCCCATGGGCAACTGCAAAAGTCCTCTCTCGGGTATTTTTTTCCTTTTTTAAGGGTAATAAATAAAAACGCATGCTATGCAGAAGCACAAGTGTGCCAGCACGCGTCCTTACGCCACAACCACCCTAAAGGCCTGACACTTTCCATCTTCCAAAGACCCAGAGGAACAGAGCCTTTTCTAGCAGATTCCCCTTCATCTTTTGAAGTACAGCCACAGAGCCAAAATTACCGTCTGCCCCAAATATCCTAGCACCTAAAAGACTGTAACCATGGTTGCACAGTTATCTGCAGGCATGGTTATCCACACAGACACGCATGTATTGACTCAGAGGATGATTTAATTCTTCAGTGTGCTACAAAAGAAGCCCCGTGCCACCTGACACACTGATGGATTCTTGCCAAAGTCTCCTTTAACCTGAGCACTGGACAAAGCTCTTTGGCTACCACCGTGGATGGGAATTAGCAATCAATAAACATCCAAGCGCGTTAGGGCTTAGTGAGAAACTGTACACGAGCAGGGCTGGTGGGCACGTGCTCTGGTTGCCAAAGCCAGGGAGATCAGAAGATGGTCTGTACTTGGGCTTAATGCAGGCCCAGATGATCACGGGACTTCAGAGGTGGGCAAGAAGCAAGCACTACGTATGAGATTTTTATTTTTAATAGAAGGAGAGCACGTGTCTCTGGAGAGCTAGAGAGATCATGCACTGGAGTTCAGCTGAATGCGCGTGTCAAACTGTAGGTCAAGAATTATTTATCCAGAGACACTCTTCTACTCTAAAAAGCAATCCAAATACAGCCTTGGGAAGAAGCAACAGGGCTCTACCATCAAGCAGGGAAAATGAAGGCTCTACTAGACCCAGTGACTTTGGGGCTGGAAAATGCACCTTCTCACACAGAGAGGGCAGCTGTGCAGCTTGTAGGTGATACAGAAGGTAAGTAGATGTCTAACGGCATGAAGAAAACTGCTTTTAAATCCTCCTATGTGTTTGCTAAGTAATTTTTTTCTGCCAATTCAGGCACATGTTGGTATCCCATCAGGGAAGCATAGGGCAAGAGGCTCTGGTGGTGTCTCCAGCATCTGCACCAATCTGCTCTGCCAGGGACCTCAGGGACAAGGCTCGGCGATGCCTGCAAGGGCTGTCTAGGCGGATGGCTGTCCCCAAGACAGTGGTGGCTATCAGTTGCGGGTGGTGGCCAGGAGCTTGGTGCTTCCTGTGCACCAGCCATGAAACGCCTTTCCTACTGGGACATGACAGGGGTCTGTGCAGCAGCGGGGCTGACACCCCCTCCACAGGGCTCCAGTCACCAAGGGCACGCTGAGGTAGCCCAAGCAGCTCCTTTCAATTTCTTCCTCTTGTTTTCTTGACATGTTTTCTCCACAGCCATCCTCCTGTGGATGCCTTCTTACTGCCCGGCAGTTGGCAGTGATGGGTAAGCGCTTGCATGGGGACGTGGAGGGACCGAATGTAGGTCACGAGCAATCCTTTGTACCCACAGGAGCATCTGCCATCGCTGCTGACCGCCTGAGGGCAGGAAGAAAAGCAAGCAACCACCTCAACCTCCAGCAAAGCCAGACCCAGGGGACCCCCACCACCTCCCTTCCAAAATCAAAGACCTGCCTCTGACTGAGCAACCTGGTCTAGGGAAAGGTGTCCCTGCTCATGGCGGGGGGTTGGAACTAGATGATCTTTAAGGTCCCTTCCAATTCAAATCATTCTATGAGTCTGTGATCCTTCAGATCTTAAATATTACACATGTGCAAGTGAAAAGGGCAGCAAGGCCATTGCCACCAACCTTGGCTGCCCATCTTATGCCCACAACTGCTGGAAGGGCCGGACTCTGCCACCCAGCCTTCCTGCAGCCCAAAGCATGCCCGTGGGCAGCGCCGGTGCTCGGCCCTGGGAGGACGGTGTGGGGAGAGCAGCACCACTCCCTGCATTTGTTTCTCCTTTTGCAACCAAAGCAGCATCTTTTACATTTGAGCCGGGGGGTATGTTAATTTATACAAATAACAAAGGGCAGTCAGGGGAAAAACTGCAGCAAAGCTGGCCAAGTGGATGCACTGGAGGGGTTTCTGGAGCCAGCGATGTGGGTTTAACGACAGAGGAAAGTGCTTGGGTGAGATGGTCCTACCAGGATGCCACCATCAGTGCCTGTGCCAGCCCTGCCTGCTTTGGCACAGGGAAGGAGGCCCTTCATGCCTGATGCATTGCTTTTTTTAATTAAACTAGCTGTAGGGAAATATAACATTTTCCTTCAGTAATTCATCCCCATGGCTCCCCTATTTTGTCATTTTAATTGAAGCCAGCCCCAGCCACAGTTTGGATGTTTGCAGCAATTAGTATTACATCAAGCTCAGGCCTTAGGGACTGGCCCCTCTTTGGCTTTTTCTTGGGTTTTTACAGCAAAAACCAACACAGTCTGAGGCTGAATGCATGAAAAGGGCAACACAGCCACCAGTGCAGAGACCTCAGGCTTCGTTAGGGAAGATTTTAGCTCAGTTTACCGAGTTCCGGCTGGCTTTGCTCATCAGCTGGAGAGAAGCAGTCGGGTCCAGAGCTCTAATGGTGAACATGGGAAGAATCAGCTCGTGAGGAACCTGCTGCTGCGAGAGGCAGGACCATGACGGCCACCATCTCCTCCTGTGAGCAGCTCACGGGTTCCTCTGGGATGGGGAGTAGGCAACGGGGTTGTCACGCTCCAAAACTCAGCCTCAGGGCTCCCCTGGCTGAGCTGAATTTTTCAACCAGGTATCCCAACTTGATTTTTCTTTGGAGAACAGCCAGCTCTTAATCATAATTGTCTCTTGGTAAACCCACTCTGATCCCTCATCTTGCATACACGGAGCAAAAGACAGTCCCAGACCTTAGCATGTAAGGAGGCGAGGGAGCTGGGAGTTCAATTAACTGCTCCGGGACCTGCCTCTGGCCATCCCTCCCTCCTGGCATGTGCCCATCCTTATAACTAGAATTTTCCTGAATGCCTAACCTGACCTTTCCTTTCTTCAAGGTTTTAATCATGACCTATAAGGTATTCAGTGTTTTTCTTCAACTCACAGCTTCAAGGCTAGGTAGTTACCTGGGAATCACACATTTGACTTTAAAAAAAGCTTTTGTTGTTAGCCTTTAGAGTGCGAGAGCAAAGACAGAAAAACATGATCTGTGCAGCAGCTAATGGCTCAGAAACAAAGAAAGGAAGGAAAAAGAAAGGAACACAAGAAGGATTTCCCAAACTGGATTTTTTCACACGATCACAAGTTCTCCCTGTGCTTGATTCAGAGTATTTCTGAGCAGTAGCACAACGGTGCTTGGTGTTTCTGGCAACCAGTGATGCCCAGAAGTTACCATGCTGTCAGGGCACAGTTTGATGATTTCCATAACCTGAGTTTCACCCCCAGCTGCCCCACTGCAGCGAGCAGTTCCTGGAGGTGCACAGGACTGGACCCCGGCACGAGCCGCCTCCGCTGCTCTCCTGACCCACCAACTGCCACTCCTTAGCACCAGCACCCACCCCTGCAAACCCCTAGGGACCCAGCTCATTTGAACAGCCTGGCCACCCTGGTGGAGATGGCAGCTGAGCCCTCACCCCCACCTCTGCCAAGGAGAGGAGCACGGCGGGACTTCAGCCGAAACCAGGCGGGATGACGAGGCTGGCAGGACGTCATTGCCCAAATAACAAAACTCCAACCAAATACCAAATCCACTGGCTGAAGGCTAAAGCCAGGCAGGATTGTGCGTGTGTGTAAATGTGAGAAAGCTCCCCGAAGATGGTGGGTACCTTCTTTTGACATTGCAGACAGGGGTGTGTGCTGCAGCGCAGGAGGATGCTCGGCGCTTGCTGCGGCACGGAGGCAAGCACGCCGGCCAAGGGGGGAAGAGAAAGGGAGGCAGTGCTGCCAGCTCCAGCTATCTGAGCAGAAGCAGATGGAAGAAACAGGAGGAAGTATTGCAGAATGAGTCAAGATTGTGATTTTTGCACAAGAGAAAACTGTTCTTTCCAAAAGCAGGAGGACAAAAAAATAATTAAAAAAAATAGTAATCTTGTCAACAAGTCGCTGAGATCGTGGCAACCACAAGCCTGCCACAAGCCCTCACAGGGACACTTGAAATTGCCCCATCTTTTTGCTAGATCCAAGCTGCAGTTACACTGTTCTTCTGAAAGCACGCACAGAAGCTAAAGCGATGAAAATCAAGGGCTATGCAGGCAGAAGCAGGATTTGTGTTTCGGTTTCTCATCCCATGTACGGTACAGGGAGGACAGCAGCCGTCACCCCTTGCCCCTGCCCTGCTCAGGCTCCCCCCCTGCAGCTCTCAACACCTTTAGCGAAGGTGCCCATGAGGGCACACATCCAGCCACAGGATACCTACCTCACCTTGACCCCTAGAAAATGAGACAGCATATACAAAGACGCAAGTTGAAGCCTGAATACCAAGACCTCAGAGAAGCAGCAGCCACGTCTAAATGCCAAACAAACAAAGAATGAAAATATTTCAGCAACAACCTTAACCTCTAAAGGGAAGGACCAAAATTCTTGCAGTAACCTAGAAGCCCAAAAAACCTAAAACTTTCAACTTTCAGACACTCAGATTTATATAGCCTCCTTGGTAATGACTTTGTACTTAATTAATAGTCATAAAAGTTACTCATCACATCTGACTCAGGCTTGCCTATGAGAAGGCTGCAGAGACTTTCTGCAACGGGAGGCGGTTTAAGCCCATCCCTCCCCAGGATCTCCGAGCTGCTCCCTGCTCGCACCCAGCCATTAGCGCCTGCCCCTCGGGTCCTCCTGGGCACCCTGGGCTGCTGCACCTTAGCCTCATGCTGCTTCCAGATGTCGGGAAGGCTGGGACCAACCTGGGTCCTACCCCGTGTCTCAGTGTCACACCTGAATCATCAGAACACGGATCTGACTGATGCAAATATTTTTACCGCGAGCCATGTTTCTGCCCGTGCCCTTTCGCTGCATCACACCCAGCTTCCTGCAAGCCATGACGGTGGAGGGGAATTACCAGCCTGCAAAGCCAGGGAAGCATCATGTCAGGGCTCTTTCCTGCTGCCCTGTTTCCCAGAGCAGAACCAAAGTGCCATTTGCTCTGCTGCAGGTGTGCTGCAGCGGAGGGAGGGGACAGACACAGCCCCCAGAGCTGCAATGGGGCTGAGGGCTTGCAGTGAGACCCCCTGCACTGAAACACTTGCTGGACTGACCTTCCCGGAGTTTAAGGGCGAAGGGATAGATCATGCACACCAGCACAGCTTTATGTGTGTGCTACAGAAATGCTTAAGAATAATTTAACCGCGTCTGACTCCCCTCAGAACAACGGATCAATCTCATTTGCATGTCTCACCCACAACTCTCAAAATGCTGATGCTGGGAGAACGTTCCTCTGATTTTCCTTTTTTCTCGTTGCCTGTCCTCACAGACATCTCCTCCGTCTCCCTCACCAGGGCTCTATTGAACAGCCAGATGCCAACGCCACGCTGGGAGGACGGGGCTGGACTGGAGCCCGTGGAGGAGGACGGGCACCCGCACACACGTTACCACGTTCTTGAGGTGCCACTTTGGGCACCAGCCCATCTGCTGCTGCTCCCTCCACACTGCCATCCCCAGCATCCCAGGGCGGGCAGCTCTTGCTCATGGACCATCCCACAGGGTCTCTTCCCTCCCCTCCCACCCAGTCTAGCCAAGAGCTCACCCACTTCCAGGGGGTGAAGAGGATTCAGTGAGAGCAAAACACAGCCCGCTGTTGCTATATTTGTATATTCTTGACAATGACATGGCAAGAATCAGCAATCCTGGTTAAATTAGCACTGGGGCATCGTTCCCCTGTGACACTACCTCCTACTAAAGGAGATTTTATTTCTGGATAATTCAGCATCTTCCTATCTACCACATTAGCAGCGAAAACTGACCCTCGTATCAGCCACTGCGAAAACAAATTCTGCAGAGACTTCGACTCAGTGTGGTTTAGCGCAAAGGAATCGGTTTTACATTACAAATGCCAGCAAGGAAAGCTTTCTGTGCTAGGTTCTCCTGATGCTAAGATGAGCTTTAAACTCAAGCTGACTGGAAGCCTAAAATATTAATTGATCAACCTACTTCTGCTGGCCACACAGAAGTAATTGCTATGGAGTAAAACAGAGGAAAGATCCATTTATATCTCTCATGGAGTATTCTTCCCCAAAGGAAATTAGCACCTCTCTCCTAAATAGGGACTGTGTGATTTTTAGTCTCTTTTTGTATGCTTGACACTTTTTTTCTCCTTCTGTCCTTCTAAAATGAGCACACCTGCTGGGTAAACAGAAATGCGGGAGAAACGCGAAAGAATGGGAAGAAGCGTAAATCGCAAGTTCTTCTCACACCTACTAGGGAAACGCCGGGGCGATACAGAGCTCTGGTTACGCGCGGAAGAAATCCGTAGGCATAAACACACGCCAGCACAGAAGCAACTGAAGGTTAAAGCTGAGACTCTTCTACGTAGGTCAAGTACATCTCCAGCATGGGATTCATGCTGGTGAGCCTCAGCGAGCAGCCGAGGTACCCACTGAAGACACCAGAGATGTAGCTGGGAGATAAAAGCTCACGCTGTGAGTGACGGCTGCCCGTGCCAACGGGACTGCTGGCAAGGGAAATAAACACCCAACTGGTGCTGGTTTGGAGGGTAAGAGAAGAGACTGGCATGGGGGAGGATGCTCTCTGCGCTGGTGGCTAGCTTGGAAGAGATAAAGGCAGCTGTAATCCCTGGGCATGCACCCTCTGGGCAGAGGCACTCTGCAGGGTAAGCAAGCACTATTCTAAGTTTTTATCCAAATCGCTAACATTATTACTTGTCTACTTACAAATGAAGTGGCTTATGGTCAGGAAATCTTTGGCCATAAATTGATGAGGTGTAAATTGGTTTGAGCCAGCTGGGAAAGGACTCTGGAGCCCACTGTGGTTTTTTCCATGAAAACATCTGGTCAAAGCTCAGCTGGAGCGGTCTGAACACAAAACACCTTCCTGGGACTGCAGAATCCGGTAAGATGTGTCCAAAGTGATGATATGAACAAGGTGCATGTTTTGTCAGTGAAACTGCTTTTTAGAAGTGAGACGGACATAGCTTGGTGCCTTTCTCCTCGCAAGCCTGAGGCTCCAGGCACACTCCTCAGCTGGCACCAGCACCCACCAACAACCCAGTTGAACCCCAAGAGGCACAGGGATGCATTTATATGCCCCTTTCCATGGAAAGAATATTTAGATGCAGTGAATAAAAAATGATGATGTAGTATCAGCTTTATAGGCTTGGCTCACTGGTATGGAGTAGGAGGAAGCCTGCAAACCCCAGCGTTCATTATGAGCCATACATCCTCGGCTGTTGTACGTAATAGTCTCTTCCTAATGAAGCTTGGACCAAAGCCAGCGAAGTGGTACAAATGCAAGGGAGAGGAAGAAAAACCACCAGCAGGCCTCGTGCTTTAAGCCTGCATTAAATCTTGTCTGCTGAATGGATATTAAATATTACAGATCATTTTGCACCTGTGGGTGATGAGAGGCAACACCACTGAATGCAGCACCTGCTGTATTTCATGTTTAGGCCTAGCACACTGGGTATCCAAGAGAAATCTATTGGAAAAATATAGCTCTGAACATGTTGTTAAACATGATATATATTGTACCAAAGTCTTCAGTGCTTTGGCACAGTCTGTTGAACCACTGTAATGAGGAGGAGGAGGAGGATCCTCTACACAAAACCACTAGGTTATGAACATGGACTTTATACACTAAACTTGACTGCTATGTATCAGACTAGATCTGGCAGCTCTGAGAGTGATTTAGAAACAGCAAATCATTTAGTTCATTGCCTCCAAAACTGAACTAAATAAAACCCCAAGGAATAACCCAGTCCATGGTCACTGCTTCCATCAAGCTCTTTGCACTTGATATGTTTTTATCTGCGGTTATATTACAGTGGTGCTACAGGAGTATCTGCCCCATTTTTAAGTGTATCAGCTTTCTAATAGAGATGCTCCGGTTTTATACTTTTCATTTCCCTCTGTGAACACCAGTAGAAAGGAAGGTGCAATGTTGTCAAAGTTATGAGGGGAGAAAGAGTATTTTACAGGGCTGCTCGCCTATTCCTGCACAGGCACTCTTACAGCTGGTAGTTGCGAGATCTCTTGCTGCAACTCTTCCTCCATCATTCCTTGATGATGGGGGACATTTGCTGTGGGTTTCAAGCGGTTAATCAGAATTTCAGACTGGGAATATTTTCTTCCTGATGTCCATGCTCAGAGAAATGAGCCAACAGGTGACAAGCAGTAAATGCCTCCCGTCCACTTGAAACTTGAGTGGAGAGCTCTACCAGTAGAGCTTAACAGAGGGGAATTTAATTGTAAGCAAAACTTAGACTGGTTCAGGCTATTCCTGGGCCTTGATCAGACGCAGCTGAAACCATGAAGAGCTCTGCCAGTGACTTTATCAGGCGCTTTATTCAATTCCCAACTGATCCAGTAAGAGCCGGCCTTGCTCCTGACGGTTACTGATCCTACCTTGGCACCACCTCACACTTGAGGGGTCCCAGGTGTTCTCGGAGAGGAGTTCCCTGCACTGGCACCCAGCTGAGCCAGATTTGGGGGCCACGGAGCACAGGTGCTGCTCCGGGGTTTGCCTTTCCATTGCTTCTGAGAAGAGTGGCCCCACAAAGGCAAAACACAAGAGCCCCGTGTTTACTCTGACCCATTTGCTCATCAGGTGAGGAGCAGTGCAATGCATAATCCTCTGCAATAAACAGATTTTCCCCAAGCATCCCATAAAGGGTTTAGAAGGGACATTTATGGCTTCATAAAGCACTTTGCTAACGACTTGCTTTACCACTACTAAATCAACTGTAATCATTTAGCGCTGTCCTCTAACTTTCCACATTTGGTCTACAAGGGAGGAGAGAAAAAAAAAGAAAAAAAAAAGAGTGCTGACATTTGCAAAATACATCTCAACCCATATTAGATGATGTTAATTAAAATGACTCGCTGGGTAATGAGCTACAAAAAAAAAAAAATGTATAAAAGAAAGAAATCAATCAATCTATAGATTAAATCCAGCTAGCCCTGCTCGGCACCGGTGTGGGCAGCACCAGCTGCTCTGGTCCCAGTGGCACGGGGCACCTTGCAGCTGAGCCTGCGCAGCTTCCTTCAGCGAATAATCCTTTCCCCACCACACCTCCTCCATCCCTGCAACACGATATGATGGGGCTCATGCCTTCTGTAGGATCAAACAACTCCCGCGGGTGCTCCCGCAGGCAAGAGGAACAGCCAGGCATGCCTTGGCAAGGCACCAGGCACCGGCAAGCCTGCGCCGAGGGAAAGCAAATGTTTCTGCTGCCTTTTTCTCCCAGCATTTCTTGCCCTCTCCCCTCAAGCAGACCATTTCCATCATGGCTGGAGACCAAACGCCGGTCAGGGAGGCTGCATGCAGTGCTGAGCCCCTCGGCTGCCCCGGCTCACCCGGCTCCACTCACAGCACGCGCTTCAAGACTCTGCTCCGATCAATACCAGCAGAGAAGTCAAAGGATGTTCCAAGAACAAGGAAAAAAAAAAAAGCAATGAGATTAAAAAAAAAATCATGATGACAAAAATATACTGCTTCATCCCCCGAAAAGTGCCTTGCAGGCAGTTAGATTGCAGTGCAGATTAACAGCAAGGTGAGCATTTTATAACAGCACTGCAAGCACTCTGTGCATTGGAAAACTGGAAATGTAACCACACAGCCAAAGTGGAGGATTTCAGTGCTGTATATCGTGGAGCAAAGCTCGCCTGTGTATTCTCTAAGCATTTTGCAGCTTCTACTCCAGAATTGATGTAAACATCTGCCTTAGTTTAAGTGCTTCCTTAATACCAGTGCTTTACTGAGCAGGGGCCTATTTTGGAAAATGCAGTACAAGGCTTCTGCCTTCTAAAGCTCTTATTAAGTGTCAGAACAAAATGGGCAAAACTTGCTGGGAAAAGGAGCCTGACTGGCAGCACCGGAGAAAAGTGGCCTTTATTCATCTTCTGAACAGGTACATTCAGGCAAGCAGCGATAAAAGCTCTCTGCTTTTCCCAGCCCAGCCCTGGAGGACAATATGCAGAGATAGAGAGGAAGTTGAGTCTCTCAGGCTTGCCACCAAATCCATACAGCGTGTAATAAATAACAGTAATGGTCCTTTTTCATTGATTCTCTCTTGAGACTGTCGTCAAAAATTACCAACCCAGGGAATTGCAGCAGCAGCACAGGGGGGAGAGCCGGCAGCTACAGCTCAGCTGGGCTGAGCAGGGCCTCCCAGCAGTCATGAAATGTTGTTAATTCCCTCTTAATTTGGGTTTGGCTTTGAAGCAATGCTGCAGAACCAGAAGTTTGTATTTCCAGACTTATTTACTAGTCTGTTACGTGATGTGTCACACACTGGGTCCAACACATTCACATTTCACCATTTTAACTGTGTTTCTAAAAGAAGGGGAGAAAGAGTTAAAATGGAACAAGAAGATGCACAGTTTTTTCCTCTCTCTAGCTCTCATCACCCCTGGTGTATTCAGACACACCACAGAGCTAACATACCTTTCAGATTTTTAAATAAATAAGTTATTACCGCACAAGTATCCAAAAGCCTCCCCGATCTCCTCCCCCTGTTCTTTCTTCCCCAGCTGTGTTTCTCACACACACAACGGGAACCAGAGCAGAGCCGACCGAAATCAGCAGGAGGTTAAACAGGGAGAGGGAAGAGCATCTTCTGTTCCCAGCACCCATGGGAGAGAGCTCTCCTCCCATCTTGTGCTCGCTCCCATTATTCTGCCTTCAACAATGAGGCACAGCTGCGATGACTACGTAGGAAAAGCAGCCCTGGATGGGGCTCAGTAAGAAACCCTTTCTCCTGCTCACACACACAGAGTAAAGGAGAGGAGAGAACTCGTACTTGTTGGCAGCAGCAAGGCAGGCACCCTCACGGGGACCCAGGATCTTGGCTGTCAGCCTTCGGGCTGTTCACCAGCAACAATAAGCATCATGGCATAGAGCCTTTCCCTCCTAATGTGGGCCCAAATAATTGATAAGCACTGTCAGAAAAGGTTTGAATGAAGGCAACTGTACCAACAAGCCATAAGGAGAGGCTTTTATTTATTCCAGCAAAGCCCCTGGTGCCTGACCCTATGAATCAGAAGGATGGTCACATATGCACTTCAGATTTAATTTTCTTAAATAATGTATTGTTAGAAAGGATGAGAGCTGAGGAGGTGCTCTGGCAAGTCTGTTCACAGTGATATACTGAAGGCAGTTCTGAAATGTCATTGCTGCGATACAGCTCTTTGGAGGACAGGGCAGATCATCAATCCAGATTTAAGCCTATGCAAAAACTGGATCATGTGCAAGAACACATGCAGCAAGTTGTTATGAAAACCCCTCCGCCTCCCTGCTGACAGTGATAAATATCCCTGAATTTTCCCCAGTGAGCAATAGGAGTGCCAGCCTTCACTCTGGGGAAGGCAAAGCCAGAGAGACTAGTAGAATAGCAGATCAGGAGTGAAGCAGACAGGGTTTTTATAAAGCCAGGGGGATCTAGCCAAGAGGGATGAAGTGTTTTGACAAAACCGAATGCCTACACAGGGCTGGGAGAGCCGCAGGTGTCGCAGTCGCAGGCTGGAGTGTGCTCTGGCAGCTCGGGATGGATGCGACCCCCCCCACTATCATATCGCAGCGCATCGAGACAGGAGCAAGTTCGCTCTTCACACCTCGGGAGGACTGAAGCATGTCCCCCACGCTTTCACAGCCAGCAAGAGCATTTGCATTTTCTTAAAGGAAGACAGTAAGCAAACAAATGGGAGTATAAGCTATTCATCACTGTCTGAAAGTGATTCTCTTTGACTCTTCTGAAGTTCAAAGGGTGAAGTATAGAAGTGGGTACACTCAGCTGCACCTGAGCTGCTTTCAGAATAGCTCTGCTCTTGGGATGTGTGTGCATTTTTAATTATCTGTGTTGAGAGAGTGTGTTTTGGTAACTAAAAGAAAGATGAGAGGATAAATATAAACCCCTTCTTTTGAGAATAAATTTTTACAGAAACTAAGCCAAGGTTTGTGCACACAATCCCTTTTATATCCAGACTTGAAAGACTCCAGATCTAGCACGGGGACGTTTACTGAGGGGAGATGGGAGCTCCTGGCTCAGAGGAGTTGCTAGTAAAAGTCAGTAGACAGTCTCCACGGTTGTCGTCTCCTCATCAGTTTTCAGTTTTGTCCAGAGGTAGCATAATCTGGTTCTCTGTCCCTCAAAAGCACTGGGCACCAATGTCAGGAGCAGCATGCAAGTAGTATTGAGGGAAGAAAGAAACATCCTCTTTTTGTAAACTTAGCAGGACTCCATTTAGCAAAAAAGTAAATTTAAAAAATGCCTCTCTCATTAAAAAAATGCATGGGTTAAGGAAATCATCAACAGAGATTTCTACGCCAGAGGAGCCTGTTGCCTTCAGAAAACACTTATCAGCATCTTTGTCAGAAGGAAGCCTTCCCCCCCCTCCCCCCCCTTTCTTCATAAACTACCAAAGATGATGGGATGCAGAAAGAAATGATGAATGAAAGGCTGTAATTAAATGCAAACCAAAAGGGACTTGGGGCACTGTATTTTAATTCAGTCTTCTGACAGCACTTCATATGCCCAAGGACAACGCCATACCCATATTTTGTGATGCAAATGAACTGCTGCGCTAGCACCCTTCACCCCACCAACAGAAGAGCTGGGAGAGCTGAAAGCTTTGGAAAGCACCACCTCTAGAGAGGCCACGTGAAATTAGCCATTTTTGAAAAAAAACACTGCAGCAAGTGGTTTCCTTGGGGTCCAAAAGCAAAGCCCTGTGAGCTGCGAATGTCCTCCCCAGCCCACCCTGGTTAGGGGGGATTTCCATGGGAGTTGCCTCGAGCAGCACAGGGAAATTCAGCCACCTTGGGAGAAAGGGCCCATGGACAGAAATCAGAGGATGTGGGAGGAGGCATCAGGGAAAGGGGCTTTCTATGCTTATCTTTTCCCACCAGAAGATGAGTCCTTCCTGTTGGGTGGGTCTAATCAGGAGTCAGGTTGTAAGCTCTGAACACAGGTTGGTCCCAAGCACCAGTGCTGCAGGTGCTATCAGAGCTAGAGGCAGAAGGAGTATGTTGTTTCCTCCAAACAGGAGAGGGTTGCCAGCATTTAGGGTCACAAAACCCATTGAAGTGAGAAGAAATGTCTTCCCAAGTACTTTCAGAGGCTTCGTATGCTCTACTCAAAACACTGAGCCTTTACACCCACCTGGGGTTGACTTGAATAGCTGCTCCCTGCATCTGAGATGGTAAAGACAAAAAGAAAAGGATCAGCCACTGCTGTTGGACTCTCCCACCACAAAAACGCAGCAGGCAACTAAAACATCAGCACAGTGAGACTGCAAAGGTGTCTCCCAAAGCAGCATCTCATCTTCAGTCCTCATCGCCGTACAGCGCAGGAAGAGAACTGAAAGAACCTTCCCTCTGTGGGCTTTTTCTTCTTTTCTTTCTCCCCTAGCCCTTCCAGACGTAATAAACAGGGCTAATAGACAGCTACATCCAGAGATTTACTACATTTAAGCCTGACACGAGGATCCAGAGATGGAGCCCTTAAGGGCTGATTTGTATTCAGCACGAGCCGTTAGCTCGGGGAGCAATGCCAAACGCAGCGCTGAAATTCCTGATTTCACAGTGGAAGACTTAAAAGGCTACAGGCACAATGTCATCAGAGATGGCTTGAACTCCTTCATGAGTTTTTTAATAAGACTCTCCAGCTCTCCATTTGGGTTATGGGAGAATTTATGGGTTTAGAGAAGAGCGGTTCTCAATACATCTTATCAGAAGTTCAAACAGGAGGAGAATAACTCTTCAGGAGACAAGTGACAGTGGCTGGGGCTGGTGACAAGGGAGCTGACTCCTGCGGCTGAATATGCTCCCGTTCCCGATTCCCTATCGGGGCCCAAACAAGCCTCCTCTTTCCCAGACCAGCCTGGATACCGGAGAAAGGGTGAAGAGGCAGGATGCTCATTCACAACCCATTTGGTATTCTTCTCATTTGCCTCCGGCATCTTGAACCTTTAGGCATTTCAAGAAGCCTAGAAGCATTTTCAAGCCTTTTTCTTCAGCCATACCGTTAGGAAGCAGAACCTCTCTCCCACACAATCCCAGGAGCTCACTGATCTTGGTGGAGTCTCACAGAGCAATCAGCATCAGAAAGCCTTTGCAGGGCCAAGGCTAATTCAAGAGGGCTTTGCAGGGCCAGGCTCACACAATATGCAGAGTCTAAGGCCCTGCTGAAGGAAGGGTAGGTACCATTTACATCCCAGCATGAACCCGTCTCACCTGTCCTCCTCAAAGGCTGGGCAACCGGTGTCCCTGCCACTGGCGGCAGAGCACAACTCATCGAACGCTGGAGTCAGACTTGCTACTCATCTCTGGCAGACAAACTGACAGCTTAGCGCTCCATCATCAATATTAATCGGCTCATTAACAAAGGCTTGTAAAACCAGTCCCAGGAATAAGGGGAGGGGAAGGAAAAAAGGGATGGAATCAGTAAACCAATCTATCTTTGAGATTTTTAAGCTTTTGACTATAGATTTCTTTCTTCCACCCAGACTCAGCCAGAGCAGGGAGGAGGCGAGACCTGTGCAGTTAAACAAATCAATTGATGAATTTTCTCCATGACATTCAGGGACTGAGTCCTGGGCTAATCGTAAAAAGGCACTGCCAGAGGATTTTAATAAATCCCTTTAATTAAGTGATATGTTCTAGAATTAAATTATGATGAAAACTATAAATCCTTTCCCAACGATGGAGTTCAGTGCGCACAGAAGGAAAAGGGCATTCCTCTTGTTTTATCTTTCTGGGGTTTTTTACCCCTTAATACAATAGGATTTCAAACAATTAATTATCAAATAATACAGGAAGCCATGTCATTTATCACTCTGCAATCCAGCCTTTTAAATTAGCGGGATTTAACCTTGCACTAACTAATCCTCTGCTGGCAGAATGGTTTAACTCCCCCCCCAAGGGACCCTGGAGCTTTGCTCTGGGATGCTTCCCCACAGCCGAGGCTGGTGCCGTGCCGCAGCCACCTCTGAATGCGGGTGGCCCAGCCCGAGATCTCTCCAGGTGATGCCTGAGCAGCATCCCCTCTTCAGCGCAAGCAAGGTCCATGCCTTCAGCTTGCCAGTGCCCCTTTAGAAGCCTCAGTCCTACACATCACCCCCAGCGCAGTGTTCAACCAGCCGGCCCCAAGGATATACGGGCAAAAGCATTATTCACGCCACTACATACAGTAAAACACCCTTGTACATGAGGGGTTTGCACTGGGAGACTACAATAAGCTAGCACAAAGTAGACGGGTCACTTGTCCCTGACTCCGAGAGACTTTGCTCTTGCCCCTCATTGATCATCACAGCTAGCGGCGGCACCAAGACCTGCCCAGCCCCAGCTTTGGCAGGAACAGGTTGGTGTCCTGCTCCCGCCCATGCATCGATCCCTGGGCACGCAGCGGGCGCTTGCCTGTTTCGCAGTACGTGAGAAACACCCCTGTGGGACCAAGCTCAGCACCTTGCAAAGCCCCACGGGAGAAGCGAACAGCTACCAAGCAGGAACACTCAGGCAGAGCAAGAAAGATCCCTGTTTTATTCACCCTCGACCAGACCCAAGGGCAGGGTGGAGAGGAGCTCCTTGCTGTAGGCTGGTGGCTTGTTAAGAAGGGGCTGGTAGTGAGACGAGCACAGAGCTCGCACCATTTAGTACAGGGAAACCTTGAACCAGAGCAGCTGAGAACAGCAAAGAACAGAGCTGCACGAAAACAGTCTGGAGGAAAAAAAAAAAAGTATACAGCACTGTGCACAATGCTTTACCTACTCGATGGGTTGCTTTATCCACCACCATTTTATTGTATAATGCAAGAGCTGTCTTAACGCAGCACAGAGAGAGTCAATAAGGCTGGGAGAGAAACTTAACAACAAGAGAGAACATTCCCCGAGACACAGCCTTGTCACAGCAGGGGCAAACAGAGGCTCTTTGTTAGCGTATTTACCTTGCTCCGCCATCGTTGGACTTGCTGCATAAATAGAACTGTTCATTTTCTTCTCCCAGCCAGCTCACCTCCTCCGTTGGGATTATCAGTGCAAACAGCTCAGGCTACCAGGCCATGGTAATATTCTTGTCCAACAAGGCTGGCTAATTGCAGGAGTAAAGAAAGAGAAAATCAAAAATTCAATTGGAATAACTGTTGAAAGGTTGCAAACAAGGTAGACAAAATGCACAAGTAAAATAACACCTTACTGAGAACATAAAGAGACCAATAATAGGAATTGTCTTGATATTGGCTTCTCTGACACTATAGTAGGACCAGGGCCCTGCTGCTGTCTCTGGAATTCACAGAAGCTGCACCAGGACCAACAACAGTTCTTACCACACACTCACTGCTTTCACTTTTAAAAATGTTCCATCACCAAACAGTTTATCCCCAAACCAAGCATCATTCTTTCTCATGAATCTCCTTCAGACAGAAGATATGTTAGGGTTAACAGATTCATGGAATTTTTTCACATTCATTTGAAAATATAATTCTAATTAGAAAACCCAAATCACGATAAGATTTTTCAGGTTCCAAACACTGCAAGTACTAAACCTTCCAGCTTACCTCCACTTAGGCTCTAAAGAAAAAGCATAGATCAGGTGAGTTCCTCTACACCATTCTCAGTCTGCAAGAAAACAGAAACCACCAGCTGATGACTTTTTATGGGGCAAAAGCAATCAGGACCCTCACCTGTTGCAAACCTGGTTTGCTACCCTGCATCTCAGAATTAACCCTCCCAACTCTTGGTAAAAATGCAGGTCTGAATACTTTTCAAAAGGAAGGCAGACACAGATAGCTCTGAGGTCTTCCACCCTGGAAACATTATCTGGGGCTCTTCACCTACTTTGCCATAAGCATCACCACTCAGAGAACAGGGGCACTTTGCACAGGGGTGTTCACCAACGTCACCTCGGGCTGGCATGTACACGTGTGACCTCTTGGTTGCCCAGCAGCCCATGGGTCCTGTGCTGCTCTGGCAAGATGCAAAAACCTACAGGAATCACAAGAAATGCCAAGGTGAGAGAAAGAGGAACAGAAGCTGCTGTTTACCGTCCCTTAGTGAAACAGAGGGTCATAAATTTCCCAATTAAAATTCTCTTGAAAGATGGCAATTGATGAAACATAACTTATTGCTGGTAAAACACAATTGTTTTCAATAATTAACATACAAGACACCCTTAAGAAAGGCAGAGGTCTTGCAGAGTGGAAGGTGCAATTACTGTTTCATTAAAGATTGATTACATGTGTGGCCAGTCATTTGAATAATGGCTCTGCTGACACCTTCAATGGAATGATAAATGAGGTTGGGGCCACTGCTGTGACTTGATGCACAAGTTGACTCATGAATGCGAGTGAGAAACAGCAGCATCTTTCTAGCCCAAAAGGTCATTTGAAATATTAAAGAGCTGAAGATCAAGTAACCATGAATAAGGTCAAACAGAGTGTTATTGTGACAGGACTGGAATTAACTGAGTGGTAATTGTCCTACTTTTATATTTTCTTCCTTTTTTTTTTTTTTGTTATGAAAGGGGTTGGAAGAGATGGCCTCACTCAGAAGTGTAAGGCAGGGTGTTTGTAACCAGCCACAGCAGAGCAGTTTCTCTGCTCAGAGGAAAAACGAAGATGCCCATTTCCAATGCCGGGAGCCATCTGGAAAAGGGTGGTTGCCACTATTGTGGTGTCATCTGCTTATGGTAGAAGTGCCATGAAATTTCGCTTATGGTAGAAGTGCCATGAAATTTCTAGGGGGGAGAGGAGCCCCCTCTTTGCAGATGGCAAAGCCCATGGGTCACCTTGCCCCCGCCTTCTGAGCAGGACCAGGCATTTTGGGCAGGGTCCTCTGGAGAGGGCAGAAGTGTGGGGGCATTTGTGAGGCTGCAGAATGGTGAAACCTGGCCAAGGCTCAGGGCAGCAGCCCCTGCCTGCAGTGCTCTCTAGGTCCTCCATGGGCAGGTCTCCCCACACCTGAATGCTGAGCCTGACAGGATGCTCGTCATTCCTGCTCACACATGGTGCTGAGCAAGGCAGATCCAGCCTCCCCAGGCTGGGGCTGGCAGCCTGGGGGTTTGCAGCAGGAGATGGAGCCCTTGATTTGCTTCCAGTAGCCATCAGCAGCCGCCTACGCAGTCATTGCAACCCTGTACCTCCAACTCCCCTCAAAAGAAACATGAAAGGGAAGCATCCCAAGCACATCGTCTCAGGGAACAGAGAGGGGGGGGCACATTTGTTACTAAAAGTACAGCTCGTGGTTCAGCCCCGTGCTCAGGGCCCGGGAAGGCGAGCGATGCTCTGCGGGTGTACGCGCTGAGGGCTCGCTGCCCATTGCTGGGAGGGAGAGCAGCCCGGGGTGTGCGTTGCAGAGACACGGGGGATCAACGGTGAGTCTTGTCCCCCCACCCTTCAGTGCTTCTCACAAGCCCTTGCACTAGCCCTGGTACTGATTGTGCTTGAGACAAAAGCATGAAGGCCACGACACTTTGGCTGTAGCACCTTTGGGTTGTTGTGGCTGGAACAAGCAGGGTGGGGGTGAAGTGGTCCCCTCTTCTCAACGGCAAAGCGGGGAGAAGGCCAACACCAGTGTCCTTCTGCAGCCAGCAAAGTTTGCAAGGCAGGAGTTATAGTCAGAAAGAACACAGAGATGTTGGAAGTAAATCCCTTAATTATATTCATGATCAGTTTTGCCCTGGACTATAGCCCTAAGGAGACCCTCTTCTATCAAAGTCAATTAAATTGTTGCTATTCTCCTAAAACCCAGCAATAAAACAAGAGCTGTACATATCCATTAAACTGCAGTACACATCCATTAAACTTGCTTTTGCTGCTGAAGTTCATTTACTGCCAGATTTGGACTTGATTCTGATCTCGTTTAGGTGAGTTTTACCCTCATATAATAGCAGAGACTTTGCAAAGTCAGTCCAGCTGATTTAGTCCAGCCTGGTACAGATACAGAAACAGTCACAAAGGGGATGAGACAGATAATTTCATTTCAAAGACCTGCAAATAATCTTTGGGCATCATTAAACCCAAGAGATTAATGGTTTGCTAAATAGCCGGGTTATTCTAAACACACACAGACACACAAAAATCTATACGCAACTCTTAAAACAGAATTCTCCTGTCCCCCCTAATTCTGCGAAATAGAGTTGGGGGTGGCAATGGAGGGTGCGATGTGGGGGGTGGCTGGGCCACCTGCACAAAGCTGATCTCCCTGTGCATAACGAGCTTCATTCCCTAATTATCAGCAGAGAAACCCTGAGCTGGGAACCTCCAGGCCCTCAGCTGCGCTCAGTTGTCAAACTAAATCACTTAGGAAGAACAAGGTTTTTTTCCCCTTGTATGAAACTTGGCTGAGAGTTTGCTGGTGTCAAGACAAGTAATGTCCTTAAATTTAGGACTGAGTTTCTCCTCTGTGTTTTACCAGACACCAGGAGCTTTACCGGATCTTACACTTTGCTGTCAGCCATGCCAATCCTTTTAAAAGAAACCTTTGGTAAAGCATCTGGAGCTTCTCCCCTTTACCAAGACTGAGACCCCCCCAGAGCATTAGTAGTGCCCTGGACACGGTAAATATACTTTCCCTCCTGTGTGTTCAGGTTTTATTGTATAGATGGTGTCGGGGATGATGCTCTGAGGACAGATATAGCTCAGCCACCAGGCACGGACTGTAGCGCATCCAGAAAATTTAACTTTTTAGAACTACTGTTGGTATTTCAAGGAGCTCGTGGGGAATCTACTAGTGCAGTGCAAGAGAAGGTGTTGAAATCATCAGAGCCTTAAAGATGCCTTTGCTTTCTCAAGATTTCCTTAAGAAGTCTCACAGTAGTTTTCTTAAAAGGAGCTGAAAGATAACGGGGAAATGGCAGAAAGGTAGAAAAGGGAAAGGGGAAATCCGTGTTCGCCTGTAGGCAGAGCACGAGGGAAGGCAGGCAGGCAGGGGTGCGCTTTCACAAGCATCCGCACGTATGAAAAGCTGGTGTCCCAGTGGCTGTCATACAGAGCTGAGCAGACGCCTTTGAAAAGGAGATCCATACATCCCAGCAGGCACCAACACCTCTGTCCCGCTGCTTCTCTGGAGACTGCCCGCCGCTAGCTGCTGCCTTTCTCCCTCCCCTGCTCTGAGGAGCTGCAGATGCGCAGAAGGAAACGCACACGTGAAGGTAGACGCCAAGGACTGCTTGGTTTTGGATGAAGTGCTCGATGTGTCTTTGGGGTGACCCGCGGTTATAGCTTGCATTTTGCCTTTAAAGCAGCTGCGAGCACAGAGCCATAATGCTTCGCGGCAATAAGCAGGGCTGTAATGAACTTGGTGAAAAAGCAAAGAAAAGGTCACCATGCCCTTGTCTATTAACGTGGCCCTGCAGAAAGACCCAGTGACTAATTAAAACTGTGGGCTTCACAGCCAGGAATACTAATCCTTACATCTGTACTGGCCTTCATTATCTACCTCTGTGTGCTTCTTCATGAAGCGGAAAAACAACCCATATTCAATATAATTGGCTTAATTTTTATAACTATGTTCCCCCCTGAGATCTATTTCTAAACCAGTTTGGACTGTTCTTTCAATATCCTTTTCTTACATCCTTATGATCATCTCATTCATTCTAATTTGGAAAGAGGCCCCAAGAAAGAAAGAAAAAACCCCGAGTTTCTTTTGGTTTATATAGCGCATGATGTGAATTTCCTGACAGCAAGACTTCTGGGTCTCCTCCTTAGCAATCCTTCTTTTTTTTTCTTTTTTTTGTTGCTGACTAGGAATGAAAACTACATTTTTAAGAGAGAAGATGAATAACAACAGCAGCAATGCTCCAGTGTTTGTGGTGGAGTTGTCTTGATTTTAAAATCAATGAGCTTCGTTCCGAAATTATCAGCAGAGAAACCCTGAGCTGGGAACCTCCAGGCCCTCAGCTGCACTCAGTTGTCAAACTAAATCACTTAGGAATCACTTGATTTTAAAATCAAGACAGGCTATTTCTGTGAATGAAAAGTCCAGCTTCAAAGAGGAATAAATCCATTCACGCGCAGGAGGTCTGACCAGTCTCTCCCCACCCTCTGGTCTGTTAATCTTGGGCTCCCATTTTCTGAGCACTCCAAACCCTCCAGAAATATCCCCCCAAAACATGGACTTTGTAAAGGATTTTAGTCTTTCTCCTTCTCAGTTTGGACTTTAATTATTAAAGACAAAAGAGACAAAAAAAAAGGTGAGAGCTTTCAGATTTATAGCACCCAATAAAGGCTCTGTACACAGTGATTTACGCAGCCACAGCAGCGCTCTGACCCCAGAAAGAAAAATGTGTGGGACTGTATGATTTATGAACACCCACCTGGCATTTTCAAAATTCTTCTAGCAGCAAACTATCAGGTCAGTAATTCCGTTAGTGATCACCACTGGGTGTGAGGTCAGGTAGCAGACCCCTAACATACACTTCCGTGCGTGTTTACTTGGGTTTTGAAATCACATTTCCATCAACACTTAGCAAGGACACCCTACGGGCCATAGACACAGGGGGATGTACCGGCATCATGACTTCAGGCTTGTTTTCCTGGCTATCTGCAAGAAAGCCAGCAAAAACCAGTCCATATTTTGGCTTTTTCAGCTTCCCAGGATGAGGTCTGCATGGCTACAGATGCTGACCCCAGCCTCAACACTCACAGGCAAACAGGAGCTGGAGAATGATGCCAGAGGGACTAATTTTACAGAGGGATTTGGGTGCCCGAGTCCCTTTTAAAATTCCAGTCTAAAAGTGTGATTGAACTCTTCTCTCTTCAGCTATCTAAAGGTAGGACAACTAGTTTCAGGTGTGCTCGGTTCAGCAGAGAAAGGAAACAGCTTCTGAAAGCAACTGGTCCCACCTCTCTGAGGAGACTACAACAAACTCCAGTACCTGATGCCTATGCCCAGAAGGATGTATTCCTTTTTTCATCAATTGTACAATGTTTCCATGCCCCCATTGTATAGGAGAACACATCTGTGAGTACCACACTGGTAAATAATAGCAGAAGGAAAGAATAATTTAGTGTGCAAGTCATGGGAGCTAAGAAAAATTTCTAGCGAAGAATTGAGAAGCAGTGGGGAGTTGATGAAGATGAACAGAGAGGAAGGCTGACTTAGACAGAGGTGTGATGGTGTGGAGGAGACATGGGGGATGTGGGAGGAAAAAAGCCCCTAATTTCTCTTTCCCTCTGTTGTGATGGGCAAGAAACCCATTCCCTGGAAATACACACTTCTGCAAGTGCCCCGCGTCCCTGGAGTAGGAGCGATGACAAGTTGCAGCGTGCAAGAAGCCTTCAAAACATATTGATGTTTATGGGACATCATTTCATTTGCAAGCCATTACAGCAAACCTCCAGCTGGGCACGAAGCTGAGCACCGCGATGCTCTCTCCTCCTGTTTCTTTTTCCTTTCTTCCACCCCTCCCGAAATACAAAGCACGCCTTAGTGCCGAAATATATATAGCCAGCCTAAAAGCGATGGAAGAAGTGAGTCAGCAGCATCCAAGCTCAATAATGAGATAACTCCTTAGAGCAAAAGACGGCAAGAACTACATGCTGTAGTTAAGCTCTGAAATATCAGCCCCATGCCGATGGTCCCTCTCCAAAGGAATACTTCATTTTGTTTTTTTGGAGGGAAGCGAGAGCTGCTGGTCCTGCCGGCGGAAGCTCACCGGTGGGGACAGATGGAACCCGGCCGTGAGTCACGGCGGGGAGGCTCCTCGCGGCAGACGGCGAGAAGGAAAAACAACTCGGCGGCATGGCAATCTGCCCGTCTCCCCATCCAGCACCCGGGCGAAGCAGCGAGCAGGAGCAGCCCCCGCGAGCCGCCCGGCCGCTCACCGGCTGCCTCCCCGGCTGGGATGCTCAGGAGAGGAACCAGGTCCGGTCCTTGCATGGTCCTTGGAGGGAGACATCTCCGGTGGCTGGAAGATGGGCTGCTCTCAGCCCTCCTCTGCAGCGCTGGATCTGGCCCCAGAGCTTCAACCGGAGGAAATTGTCCCAGAAAGCCTGGGCAGATCCTAAAAAGTAATTTAGCACCATGCCGGGTACCAGCACACAGGGGGAAAGGTGCAGGGGAAGAGGTAATCAGTTAGAAATGATTTCTAGCAGAAGTTTCTTGATCGTTAGCATATTAATGAATTTTTTAATAATATGCTAACCTTTCCTCGTTCCTCCACCCTGGAAAATCACACTGCTTCTTTGGTTCAGTGGAAAGGGCTGCCCTGGGGGGATGCAGTTTTTCCAGTCAATATAGTAATCAGATTTAACACACGGAGAATGTTCCTCTGAAGAACACTGTTGGTGGCTGAAGGCCCCGCCGAATCGCTGGCACCCTGCTAGTTGGGCAACCCAGCCCTCTGCAGCTCAAGGCCCTTCTCAGAAGAATCTGCTTTTTGATTTATTTTGTTGTTGGCATTTATTTATTATTTGGTGGATTTTATTTTTCCATCAGCAAACATGACTGGGTGAAAACTCAGCAGGGATAATAGATGCTTTATAGGTGCTAAAAATAAAATATCAGCAGATGCTACACAGGAACTGAAGGTGTTAAAGAGCTTTCGCTGCTCTCATGCTCCTCGGGAAGCGCCGTGCCTTCCCCCTCGCTCTATTTCGTGAATGAAACTCGACTTTTCTCATGCAGTATTTCATGCAGAAGACTCCAGGTACTAACCAAGGATGTGCACTAAGGCAAAGGAGATCTATTCCTCAGTCTCAGAGAAAAATAGCTTTGGAAAAAATTGATTCCTTTGCTCCTTAAAGCCTTTTATTTCACACAGGTGGCTCCTCCAGCCTTTCCTGAAAGTCAGTCCAGGCAGATGATGACATATTATTTCTGCTCATCACTATCGTTGCCACGGGCTCAGAAATATCTCCCGCATGCAACACCAGGCGTAAAGGGCGAGGCTGAAACCTCAGCTCTGCACATGCCACGGGACTGATGAATTCAGCAGTGGCCCTGGCCTGGCCGGTCTTGTAAGCTCCTATAATTTCATTTTTCCTGCTGTGATTTATGACACAAGCTGGAAGGCCCTGCTTGCGTTATTTCTGAGAAAGGCGCTGGGGGTTTGCAAACAGCTTTGCACTTTAGGACCGAGTTGACAGGGAAAAAGAAAACTGCGCGAACATCATCATCAGCAAATCGTGAGATGCTGTGCAGCTCTGCAGAAAGAAGGGATATGGAAACTTCTCACCAAGTGTCTTTGAGTTGTTGACAGCAATGAAAATACCAATCTTTTCTCGATTGCCTGTCAACCAAAATTCTTCATCCCGAGCGAGTAGATATGCAAGGCTGCATTTCTTTGGTATTTAAACATATGGGCAGGGGATCTATCACAGTGATAAATGGATCTCAACACATTTAGAAGATCAGGTACATCCCAAATCTGGCCAGGGGCCGGGATCTTTTTCCCATCTTTGGGGGAGCTGGAGCATCCTCACCTCTGTGCACTGCATTGTAAGAGAACCCTGCCCTGCAGCAGGCGCATGCGGAGCAGAGCCCGTTGCAGCCGGGAGATGCAGCTTGGGCTCTCCGCTGCCACAGCCAAGGGGTGTCCGGGACCGCTGGGACCCAACGTTCTGGAGAGCAGTAAATAAATTAACAGGTAAAACCAATAGAAATGGAAAGACATGTTTATCCCCTGCGGCATCCCCCACAACCTCTGTCACAGCTGGACCTCTTGAACATCCTCCTGCTTGATTAATGTAGACCTGGGAGGTGGTTCCCCTCCACACGCTCTGGTTGTGGAAGCCTGGCTCTGAAAAACAAGGGGAGCAGGTAGAGCCCTGTCACAGTCATGAACTTTGGGGCTGGGGACTCCTGGGTGCCTCTCCCTGCAGCCCCCATCGTCCCCAAACGAGCCTGCTTGGTGAAAATGCAACGCTGCATCCTGCGTACGGGAGTGAAGCCCACGGAGCTGATCCTCGCCTGGGGTGATGGCTCGCGGTGCTGCCGGCGTCGACAGAGCATCAGCGCTCTGCACCAGCTGGGGAGAAGCCCAAGACTTTGACTTTATTGAGTGCAGTCAAGAAGCATCTTCATGAGATCCTCTCTATAAATCATCTATACAACGCCTATAAATCTCATCAGTCAAAGGAAGCAATACTCAATGATTTATTTTTACAGCCGGCTGAAAAATTTTCCTCAAAGCATCTTTTTTAGGAGAAAATGGCTTTTTAACAATATGGACATCTGGCAAAGTTTCTCATTTTGAAAAGTTTCTCATCCAGCAAAAGCCGTTTCTGAAGATGTCTTGAATCTTGAATGAGGAAAGGAAAACTGCATATTTTGTCTTAGGTTTTCTCCCTCTTCTCCACAAGGAAAGGCATAAATATGAAACCCAATCCATTTTACATTTTTAGTTATGTTTTGGCTTCTGCCATGTCAGGGACACGTTACAGGGCATCCATAGCATTACATGACGTGGAAAAGTCTCTGACCCAAGAGGTGTAGAGTCAGGCTTAAAATATAACGAATGAATTGTGAGAAAAGCAAAGAGGCAGAAAAAGCTGCAGACTTGGAGAAGGTGGCAGGCTGGGTCTCTACCGTGCATTTAGTCCCTTTATCCACCTCAAACTCCTCGTGCCCTTGTCCAGGTCATTTAAACCATCCTCTCCCCAGCTGCCATGAGAAGGGGTAATTCTGGCTGTTCCTCACATCTGCTTCAGACTCCTCCTAGCTCCCGTAGCTTCTGTCTCTGTTTCCATGCATTGGCCTCTATTTTCAGCCAAAGTCTTTCAGGGCTACTGCAATAAACGATAATAGGAACTATATAATGAGATCCTCACTTCCCTCCTCCCCCCTTCATTTTATTTTTCAGGCTTGATTACTGAACTCATATTTCCTCCAGATAATTTACACTATCTTGGCTGCAAACAAATGGCCAGTTTATTATCTGCAACTGGCCTCTGCAAGAGGACTGGGGCTGTTCTTGTACCGATGGGTTGGAGCTCTGAATGATATTTCTAAGCCCTTTCCCAGGTGAGGAGAAATACTGCATTTGTTATTGATAGAATTTCCATTTAAATTGAGGATGTTGCTCAGTGCAACACGTGTACCAGTTAAACAAGACTCATTCCTTCAGCAAAAGGCAGCAAATTATAGGAAGGAAAAAAAAAAATGTTGGGAAAGGGAGGGGGGGAAAGGAGAAATTACAAAATTTAATATGAAATCCAGCCGGATATATGCCTGCAATAAAACATCTAGATCTTAATAAGGCTGTGGATAAAGCCTGGATTACACACCCAGCTTTCTATGCTATCTGCTCTTCAGCAGCTGCTTCTCTTGAAAGCTCCTTTCTCTGCTTGCCAATCCGATTAGCTCTCTAGAAGATTAGAAACAAACCAACAAGAAATCTTTTGCTTTTAAAAAATAAATAGAAATGCAGCTGTGAGGAGCGGGTTGGATCAACTCCAGAAAAGCCTTTTCAAGGGGGTGATAACTCCACGGGACAGACCTTTCAGGTAGATTTCCTTTTTGTCACAAATTGCTGTTTGTTCTGGAAATTAAAGGCAGAGATCGACTGAACAACGGGGACAAGCATCCTGCTGGGGTCTGTGAGTCCTTCCCAGCCCTTCCCTGGGCAGCAGAAAGCAGGCTCCAGAGCAGCAAGAGGAGGATGAGCCTCCTCTCCTCCACGGCCACGCACCACCCGCTCTGGAGCGACGCCTGGGCTGGGCAGCCTCGTCGAGCAGATTAAGGGGGTCCCGACCCCCTCCACTCAGCTGGAGCCACCCGAGCTCTGCTCCCGAGTGAAAAAGCACTGACACAAACCAGAGCCTGCGGCTCTGCCCTAGCAACGTGCAGCGTCCCATCGGGTCACCCACCGCAGTCCCCAGAACGGGTCTGGGCTAATCCAGCGTTCAGGTCCAGGACGCTGAGCCCGCTCGCTTCAGCGAAGCGAGGTCAGGCAGCTGTAACTGCTGGCCTGAAGATGCTCGGTCTGCCATGGCTGGTTTCTAGCCACGAGGAGCCTGTGCTAGCCGGTGGGTTGGCTCATCTCCACCCGCCCTCAGCTGCTTTCTATTTCTAATCAAAAAAAATAAAAAAAGAATAAATCTTACAGTGAACCAGCCTTGCCGATCGCATCTTATCAGCTCTGGGCAGCTGGGGCAGGATCTGGCGGACGTGTGCATGCTAGCCTGAGTCCCATCATCCTGCCAAATAGAAAATACCCACGCAAACCACCTCAATCCCTGCAAAAAGCAGAAACCAGCCTGCGTCTGCTCCAGAAACGCACTCAGGCGTGGAGTCAGCTGGCCTGGCTGTCCCTGCTCTGGGTGCTGGGGACAAAGGAGGGAGAGCGGGACCGTAAGCTGCTTTCTAGGACTGAGGTACTGAGCCACGTTTCTGTGCCGGGCTGGTTTGTTCCTCCCAGGCAGCGCGGGATCCAGGAGATAGGATCTTTTTTTTTTTGCCATTTGCAGGGTCACCTCTAAGTCTAAATCACAGGTGTGAAGTAATCTGCTCCATATTGTACGTTGGCGGTTGCTACGGGGGAAGAAATGATTAATTTATCACCCATTCCAAGATCTGAAGAGAGAAAGATAGAAAGGGAAAGAGGGAAGGAAAAGAAAGCAGAAAAGGAAAAAAAAACCCTCATAATAATTCTGCCCGAGCTGCACAGGAGCATTATTTACGGTCCAAAACTTCCACAACCATCTGAATGTAAAGCAAAATCGCAGCATCGATAACATTGTGCCCTGATCAGAGGGAAAAGACATCGGAGAAGGAAGAGGAGGGAAATAATGGCATATTTTCAGCTAGCTGGGGAGATTGCAAAGGGATTTTAATTCCAGAGATGCTGAACAAATTGCAGATGAGACTCTATGAGAATAAATAGCATCTGGTCATAGATCAGCACAACTTGATTTTCTCCCCTTTAAGTACAACGCTATCAATCTTTCGAAGGGAGGGAGGGAAACAAATCAAGGTGGCAAATGAATTATTCCCCATACCTTTCTCCTCCCCCAGGACATCAAACCCCCCTTGCAGCGTGCGGTGTGTGACCAGGAGAGGAGGTGGGGGATGCCCCGCGGCCACGCTGCTGGAGAACCCACAGCCTTTTCCCAGCAAGCGCTGGCTGGCACGGGCGATGCTGCAGGAGCTGGGCTGTGGGTGGGTTCCCCGTTACTTCAGCTACAGTATTTAACACAAATATTTTGGGCCTGGAGCATCACTGACCTTATTAGCAATATTTAATAGCAAATAGCTGGCTTTCAACCAAGGGTCTCAAAGCTGTTTAGAAACATTTGTTTAATTAGATTATACAACGCTCAGCAATAGAAACGTCTGTGTTTTGCCAGACATGAAATGAGGAAATTACAGGAAAAAAGACAGGGAGCAAAGTATGGAGAAGTGTTCTACATCCCCCTCAGACTGACTGAAAATACACACGTAGTGCCTCGTGTTCTCCAGGCCCTGGGAAAACACTAATTAACGCCTGGGGAGTTTGCATGTGGCGAGTGGGAAGAAACACTGGGGAGGTTTTCTGGTCTCTTTTTTGACCTATTTCAGGGTCTATATTTGAGCCCCACTTTTCCCTTTGAGGCAGACCCGTGTCCACTCACGGCAGTTTAAGATGGAGGGGGCGGGAGG
>Ga0065711_1029374_pt1 | contig 36489 bp, 29 predicted proteins | sample Hoacrofraction12_FD_59098 | JGI IMG/M metagenome (GOLD analysis project Ga0065711, IMG submission 59098) | Hoatzin crop microbial communities from Cojedes, Venezuela - Epithelial fraction 12 v2 (version 2) | ecosystem: Host-associated > Birds > Digestive system > Esophagus > Crop | place... | reverse complement strand
AACATTCTGTGATTCTGTGATCCCCAAGTGGGGACATGGGATGGAGGCTGCTTCAGCATCACATGAATGAGTCAGCCTCCCATGTCAGAGCACTTTTCTTAATTTAGATGTACCAAGCTACGTTGTGCCCAGCCTCTGTGGGCACAAGAGCCATTTGCTTTATTGCTGGTTCTCTGATGCCCTCCTGTGACTTACCACAGGTGACTGACAGCACTGCTGGGGCACTGGTGAGCAAGGAGGAGCTTTGTCATGAAGGGAAACATTTCCACAGCATGAGCAGACAAGCAATATAAATTGCTTTAGAAACATCATTGTCAGCACTATGCTCCAGAGCTTGGCCCACACGTGATGCTTGTATCATTGAGGTATTGCCCAAATGATTTTGGAATCAAGGTCTCTGAATGTATCTTACCTTAATTAATATACGTTAGGGGCTAAGATGGTACTCACATTATTACTAAATTCTGTTCATTTAAGTAACGGGTCTTAGTACTGAAGGTCCCTCTTGCTAGCCACTAAGGCAAGAGGTGATGATTTTCTTTTCAAAGTGAAATCTTACGAATGTACCACAAACGGCGTGATGAGACTCCTAAAATAAACCTCCTCAATCACTGCCTGAAGTGGGAGCACGACAGCGGCCAGGTGTTCACCCTGTTTGGCTTACCTTGTCTCTGGCTGCTGTTTTCTTGCTGCACTTTCAAACAGGTTAATAGTGAACATACAGAGCAAGCCATGGAGGGGAAGAAATGGTATTTTATTATCATTATTAATTATTTTCATTATGATAGCTGATAGCAGCTGAGGCACAGAATGGGTCCCTGCTGGGGAAGGCACTCTGCAGACACAACAGAAAGGCAATCCCTGCCCCTAGCAGCTTAAACATTAAGCAAAAATATTACGAGAGCAGAGACTAGGTCTCAGTGTCAGAAAGCTCTACTTTCCTTCTGCAACTGTGAAAACATGAAAATCAAAGCTTATTGCCTGACAGATGTTTCCATAAAGCAATAAAATGAGCAAGGAAAAAAGCAGTCTTGCATGAAGACAACAGTTTCCCTTTGGATACTTGATTGCTGCTTCACCAGGAGGTGTTCCATGTCCCTCTCCATTTCCCTGACTGGCAGCCGTTCCTTTCTGTGAGCAATTTCTTGAAGCCAAAGAGGAAGAGCCTTGGGACAAGAAAATCTTTTGAGTGGGAAAAATCCACGACACACCTCTTCAACCCTGCACGTGCTCTGCAACCTCATCTGCCTCCAGCAGGGAAACTGCTCCCAAGGGGCTGTTTCAATACTCAAGAAAAATAACTTTCCCATGGCCTCTGCAAGGCCATGTGTCAGAATTGCTCCAAATATTTTATTAACAGGACAATGCCCACCTGCAGTGTAATGCTGAGGTCCAAAGCCAGCTCTTGGCCTCTCCATACCAGCAACGACACTTATGTAAGGGTGACTCATGCCCTGAGCAGCTAAAGCTCTCAGATGCTATTTTCTCCTCAATAGTAGTACATACAAGATAAGATCTGATTTTGGAGCTGAAACTGCTTATTACATCCTCCAGTATTTCTGTGGCCAGCAGGGAAAAGGCAGTAATGCAAATTTCTGTTTTGTGGTAAAAAAAGAAGAAAGCTTCATTTAGTAATACCCATGTATTTGTTAAACATTTATCACTTTGCTCCTTCTCAGAACTAGTTCTCATCAATTTATCATATGCCTTACATTTTGCTATCTACATTTTCTTACTTTTGGTAAATCTTTTAAAGGTGACCTGAAAAGGTAAAAAACCAATCACCAGCCACTTTGCAAGTTGGTGTCTGGGTGTCCGAATGCCTCTGCTCTTCAGCACTGGGAAAAATGTGTCTGAAAACCCCAATTCCTCTCTTCCAATGGCAGCACCCCTGTCCTTGGCCACCACCCCCCCCGTCTCAGGTGGTGTCCTCACCTGGACAGCCAGCCACTGAAGTGAGACCTTGGGGAGGTGGAGGAGGACAGCTTTGGGTATCTCCCTCTGCCTCCTCTGCCCACCTTGGTTGCCAGGTGGTGGGCAGCATTGGCTGGGGGCACACAGCCATGCGCATGGGGGCTGGAGCCATCCAGGGTCCATCTGTGATGAACCACAGCAGCGGTACCTCCTGTCTGGATAGGGGATTGGGGTGTTTGCCAAACACTGTGAGCGGCTCCTCTGACTCTCAGCTCAGAGCCTGGGACAGTCTGCCAAAGCCTTGCTGATCCCTGTCCACGAGAAGCCCCCCGGCTTCCCCCCATGGTTAACCAACTTCTCCCAGGTCCATGGGTGCAGTGGGCACCCAGAAAGCCAGGCATCACTCCATGTCCCTTGGTGGCACGTGGACATGGGGCAGTGGAACCCTCTCCCCATGCTGGCATGGGGACAGGTGGAACACGACACGCTTCCCATGCCTATCATCCCAAAGGGTTTCACACTGCACCAGATTCCAGCTTTGAAGATTTAAGAGCAGGCTGGCTGCTACACCCCGCCACGGAGGAGCTGTTTCTTTACAATGTATGTTTTATTTATAGATTAACATTAGCATTTGCAAGAAGAATGACTTAGGCTCTGAGTTATCGCTTGCTATTAACCTGAAATTATTGAGTGCGTGAAATTCGTGAGGAAACCCAGTGAGCAGAAACTATCAGAAAAATGTTGCTCTCCTTTCCTTGAAGCACAAAGAGTAAACAACTTCCTCCCTTTGGAGGTCTGTGCAAAACCACGGAAATGTCGAACGAAAGAGTCAGGCAATCGTCTTTTTAAAGGATCACAAACATCCAATTTCCACCTCATTTGTGTAAAGCGCTTAATATATATTGCATATCATGTACATTATCAGATTCCTTATGCCATTAATAACTGATTTTTAATCCTGCAGATCCCGCAGGCCTCCATCGTATGTTACAGCCCTTGCTCCTGTGGAACTATTTCTCTCCAGCAACAGTGCAGCAATCTTGGCTTTTGTTTGACCAGGCTTTGAGGGGCCTAGGGAAAAAAAATAAGTCCCCGTTCAGCTGTGCAGAGCTGGGCATGGGCATGGGGAAGGGCTGCAATGGCTGCCTTGCCCCACTGCTGTGGGGCCAGCCCCGCTCCCATCCCCAACCGGGGATTTTGGTGCTGGCTTGCGGGTAGCTTAGGACATAGGGCAGGGCTCGTCTTGGCAAGCTTAGACACCTACAATGTAGGCATCTTCTTAATCTGATTGCCTAGGTCCCTCCTTCACCCCACCCGGGCGCCAGCTGCCATGAGCAGAGGTGGCTGAACGGTCAATAAACAGATGGGCTGAGCTGCTCCCCCGTCTTTCTCTGTGGTACCAGGGAGAACTTCACTGGCTAGCTCACAAGAGATGGCCAACTTTTTTTTAGGTGTCTAAACAATCCGGCATGAAGTTTAGGCTGTGAGGAGGAGGGCAGTCCTCATACCTCCAGGGTAGCCCCTGCAATTACGCAGAAGGCCACTTGCTGTCCCTGAGCCCAGAAATCAGGGCTAGACGAGGGAAGGAAGCTTACTCTTATCATTTAACCTCCACATCTGAAACGCAATATTTTTAGTGCTTCATTTTCAAGTATTCTTCCTCTTCATTCAGCCAAATCAGGACTAATCACTTGCATTTATGTAGCAACTTTCAGATAGAAGAAGTCTAAAATGCTTTACAGATCCAAGATGGCTATTTACATTGCTTTTTATTTAATCGTCCTTACGCTCTGCTTAGGGACAAACCGTTATCAATCAATCCTTTCTCCGCTTATGAACTTTCATGATCTGTGACTGACAACTTTAATAATCTTCTTCATGAAGCCTAGGAAGCATCCAGAGTAGCACCTAAACGGTCCCCAGGAGCTGTAATTAAAATTAAGCCGCCCATGTGTTGCTTTGATTACAACAGGGCAGGCCAGCTTAACCTTCAATTTATGCTGACTTGAAAGATGGCTCATACAGAGAACCTGTATGCCAGGCATAGATTTGAATTAATTATGCTGATTCTCTGGTTTTATTTTACTATCTGATTAGGCTTACAAATGAAATCACAGTCCCATCCTTCACAAGAGCTTTGGTGCGAATGCCAAGCCCTAGCAGCCCGCTGTGGGGTACCTGCCTGTTCCCATCCATTCTCCAGCACCGGGGATGTGCCTGGGCATCTGCGGGAGGTGGTGCCCTGTCACGCACCCACTGCCGAGCTATTGCTGGCCACAGACACAAAGCTTCTAATTTGATCACATAACTAACGGGCTGCAAATGTGTACTGAGCACGAGCAACCCCGGCAAACTCAGCTCAGCCTGATCCACTCTTTCCTCCCGCTTCTACAAACGGAGCAGGCTTTTTGGTGTTCCTTGCCTTCCAGCTGCACAGAATAGGCTCTTAATTAGTGTCAACAATATCTGAAAAACTAATCAGAAAATACAGTTTCTTATGTGAGGTCATTTTCTAACTTCTGTGTACTGAAATATAGCTTCACATAGGGCATTTTGCATAAATTAAGCCAGGTGTCTCTCATGTCATAGAGTTTGAAAAGCCAGAACTGAAAGGTGGTGGATGCTTTTCAGCAAGGCTATAATTTGGTTATAGTCACTTTTAGAGAATGTCAAAACAGAGTTATGAAACTTTCTCCCCCCCAGCAAATTTACCAAACCCTCTGGTACCAGATGAACGGCGCATAGCATAGCTTCTTATCAACCTGCTTGTGTAACTTGTTAACAATTATATTTTCAGAGGTTTATTTCCTTTTCCTTCCTAAAAGCCTGTATCCTGTCACCAACTGAACTACAGTCTCCCTCACACAGTATTGTCTTCCCATAGATTGGCAAAGTACAGCAAGTTAGGGGATTTCTTCAAATACCTGTTTTTCCTCTGAAAAAATAATATCATTTGACAGCAGCAAAGATATGCCATGTACTTTTGCTGCACCTGTGATAGATCCAGCCTGTGTTTTTCATTGGCATCTTGTAACACAACACAGACGAACAGCTACTATGCTCTTTTAATGGTAAGTACGGTACAAAATACGGTTGTGCTCTCTTTCTTGCTGCCTCTCATTAGTCCATGAACAGATGTGTAGGCTGAGATCAGAAAATACAGTTTAACTAGAATTGAATGACTGCCAGTGCCTATGACCATGTCTATGTTGTTCCTGCTGCTGTTGATCCCTGGGGTACCGCTGTCCCCAACTGCCCAGCTCGAGCGACCGCCTTGCCAGGGTGAAGCCGGCCCTCGCACCTCTTTGCTAGGCAGCAGTCAGGTGTCCTGACTTGGCCAAATGGAGAAGGAGAAATCCTCATCCCTCTTTGCATCTGCAAAGTAGCATGGGGTAGCGATGGACCCCCTTGAGAGTAAGGGCTCCTTGTGAGGAGACCACAGCACCAGCGTGGACTCAGAGGCACACAGGGCTCTTGTAAAGGATAGGAAATAGCGGCCAGGTCCAGCTTATTCCTCACATACAGGTTTTAAAGTTTATCCTTAAACTGAAGGCTTTTCCAGACACTGCTTTTGCAAGTAAAGGTTGTTGATGTGATAATTTCTGCTGCTCTTCTGCTGAACTGAGGATGTCCTTATGGAGAATTACTTCCCATCTCCTGCAAGGTTTTTGGTCCGGCACCCAGGCAGCTCCTTCAAACACCTACTTAAAATGTCTGCTGCAAAGGTGGCAGAACACCTAATGTTTTGGTCGACAGTATTTGGAGAATTCAAGCCTAAAATTCCTCTCCCCTGTCAACTTCAGGCATTGAGCTCTTGCAGCAAGAGCCACAGTGCTGGAGTTGGAGTAGGTCTTGCTCTGAAAAGGGGGATGAGGAATTTGCCAGATATTTGGCTTATCCTGCACTGTCTTCTGGGAGTTTTAGGAAGGCTTTGTATGTGTTGTCTGAGCTTTACTTCCTCGTTTCCACAAATTATCAAACTGCCAATCTTCATATTGCTGGTGAAATCCTATTAAAATGTTTCAAATTATCATTACAAATTGAATCTTCTCTCACATGTCTCATGTACTATGAATGGTATTTTATTAATGCTGCAATATTTCAGGTCTAGAATTAAAGCCAGAAGGGTTGGTGTAGTAATTAGCCCTTGAAATAATTTTATCTGCAGTGCTTTGATGTCATTTAATATTTGTGGAGTTAATGACAGAGCTCTTCCTAGCAGCATTTCTGTCTCTGCATCATTTTGATGCCATTTGAAATGGCAATTGGTTTAGCTGGGAAAGGACTGGGTCCAAATTGTCCACAGTAGCTGAGGAATGTCTTTGGACAGTGATAATAAAGGTAAGGAAAGAAGAAGGGCCAGGTTTTGCCTTGCTTACAGAGAGCCTGGGACACACGATCACCCTCACATCCTGCGTAGGACAGAGCATCTCCAGGGGAGAGGGACAGTGGCAGGAGAGGAAAGATGCAAAGAAGGGGCTGAGAGAGTGGTATGCCAGTCTGTGAGGTTGTCCCGGGGGCTCGAGCATCCCCTGTGCACTGCAATGGCAAGAGAGGAGCCCAGAGCTTGTCTTTGCCTCAGCTGTATGTGACCTTCCAAAGATGTTTCTCAGTGACTGGGTACAATCCTGCACCTTCTGGGACCACCTTACCTGCATGCATCACCTTTCTGCTAAATCCTAATCAATGGCAGCTCAGACCATGTCCCATTTCTAGGGCAGCTTCTCAGAAAAGTTCCCTTCGATGCTGACTTGACCTCTAGAAGACTCAGCCACAAAATCACAACTAATGGGTAAACGATAAATTTCAAAGAGGAACTTAAACAAGCAAGGCTGTGCAGGGAGGAGGAGAGAGAAGAACCACAGCCTCACACCGATTTTGGAAGCATGAATTATCCCCAGGGGCAAACACATCACTAGCAGCTGCTAGTGTTTCCGGAGGGAGGCAGATGCTAGCCCCTCTTCCTGCCTGAATCCCAACTACGTGGTGGTTCAGGGAGGGTGGGAAACTGGCTTAGGAGCTTTGCAGGCATGCTGGTTGGAAAGGACTTCCGGAGGCGTCCAGCCCAGCCTCAAGAACAAGTGGGTCAAGATGCAGCCAGGCCCATCAAGTCTTTGTCTACCTGAATCTTGCGGATCTCCATGGACAGTGCTTCCACAACCTCTCTGGGCAGCCTCTTCACCACTGTTCTGCTGAAGAGAGTGCAGCCTTACCACAGGTGACGTGCTGGGCAAGGGGGCTTGGTGTGTCCTCTGCCACCAGTGAGCATCTCCTGCCGCTGCCAGCATGGAGGTGGGGATTACACCACGGAGGGATTTCACTCTGCTGCTTTGAATAGTGAACCACAGCTGGTTTGATTGCTAAAGCCGTTCTGCACCACTGTTGGGAAGCACACCTCTTGGAGATGGTCTAGAGACACAGTCTTTTTTTCCCCTTGATGTCAGTAGAAGCTAAAGCTGCAGTTGTTACCATTAATTACCTGAATATATGTCTTGTTCGGGTGGATTAAGTTCTAATTTGCCTCCTGCTGTGACAGTGAAGTGTTAAGAAGAGAAAGTGCATTGTGAAGCACCACACAGAGCCAAGGTAGATGTGGGAGGTCAGTTCATAGCTCAGGTCCTTTTGAAATCTTTTAGGTTTCCTTTTCATAACTCAAATCAATATGGCTGTTTTCATGGCTGCTTTTATTATGCAGTTGCTTCCCTTCTAGAGCACTTAAAGCATCACTAGTGTGCAGCTGATAGGCTGATGATAACTACTAAGTGACAGATTAGTGTATGTAACAGCTCTTAGACAAAGAAAGTGGGAAAACCAAACAAAACAGAATTAAGTCAATTGGCTTCAAGAAACAGATTTCAGTGGCCAAAGAAAGATAATAGATAATAGCTTGTGCAAAAATAGTTTAAAAGAATAAATAGTTCAGAAGAATTGTCAGTTCCGTGTAGAAAACACTGTTACGATAGAACTGGAAACTCTACCAGCATGTAGGCAGAGTGGAAATTGCAGCAGAAGATCAGTTTGGATAAATTCCAGTTCTTCAGTGAACTCATACAAGAAAAAAGTACAGAGAAAATGGGCATGAGGTCAAGTGAATAAGGATGAATAACAAAGGACAGCATACGCTGGAGGGGAGAAAATCAAGTTCAAGTGAAAAAGAAATAAAGAATAGCAAAAAACACAGTCTATGGAGGCATCAGTGGAAAGAGAAACATCAGAGGACACAGTGGTCTGCTACTCACTGCAGAAGGAAAGTTAATGGCAAGTGATACCGAGGAGGCTGAACAGCAGAATGTCTTTTTTGACTCGGTTTTCACTAGAGGCATCGGTAGGGATCAAACAGCTAACATAACGGAGGGGAAATGTACGAATTCAGGCCAAAAGGAAAGAACAGTAGAAAATGTTAGAAAGTACAGCAATACATAAAGTATTTTGAAATTGCTGTAGCCTGATGAAATTTGAAAGTTGGATGGTCTCCAAGGATACTTTGAGAACTGGCTGTGCAATTTCAGAGTGGAAGCGGGGAACCAAGAAACTCCATAAGAGAAAATTGTATCTCTCACTAAGGAGAGGCAGAAGGAGGCTCTGGCAAATGCATGTTATTCAGCTTAATTCTGATTCCCAGAAGTAGTGCTGGAACAAACAAACATCCTATTTGTTAGTGCTTCAAACATAACAAATATGCAAGTCATAGCGACTGTAGATTTGTCATACACTAATAACGACTACTGATGGTTTTAATATCATCTTACATGAGATTTTCATTAGTAAGCTATGTGGATAATACCTAGAAAAAGCTGAGGGTGAGCATAAGTCTGATGTGGAGCTCAGCAGCACTCAGTGAGGCACTGCCCAAAGGAGCGTATGGATCAGTCAGTTTCAGAGGAGTCTTGCTGGGACCGGGGACCCATCAGCATTTTCACCCACAACTGTGGTGAATAAAGGGTTTGTGCATCAGGCTTTCAACATTTCACGGAGGTGGAGGAGCTACTGAAGGAAGAGAGCTGGACTTAGTGTTATCTGGGCAGATTGTGAAAATGACCTGAAATTTTGAATTCAGCTTGACAAAAGGGAAGTCCTATGTCCATGTAGAAGCAGTCAACTTCACAAATAGATGGGGCATGATGCTGGGTATGTGGCCGTCCTGCAGAACAGGCTGTAGGGTTTCAGAGCACCAGGCAGAGCAGGGGCCAGCCACAGCGTGCTGCTCGGGAAGGCTGTGGGGATGTGGGGCTGCTGCCAGGAGAGGAGGGCAGCGGGAACGGGTCGGACCAACATCCGGTGGGATGCTGCTGCATGCCCCAGCCTGCCCTGAGTGAGGGTGGGAAAGGGGTTGGGCTCCACAGGGTGCTTCCCGGCTAATGAGCCTGTGATAACCTGAATTCAGCTCTGGGCACCTCTCCTGTCCTGCAGAGTGGGTATTACCAAGGTACCAGCAAGGGCTGGTGGCAGCTCTTCGACCTCATCGTCAGCTGACGCAGGAACGACTTCAAAGGGCCAGGGCTGGTTCCCTGTTTGTGCTCTGCATGTGGACTGACGGGTGCTCCAGGGGCATTCCCCTGCCCCGGTCTCGGCCACGGCAGGCACCCACCAGCTCTCCCACCCCCAGCTCCAGCGGGCGCGTGAGCAGTTGTTGCCCCTCCCTGCTCTGGTGTGGGGATGAGTGGGATCACGGCTGCAGGTGACAAGAGTAGTTTTGCTCCTGGAGACACTAAAAAATCAGTCAAGCAAAATATGAGCAGTTCAATGTGGTAGTAGGTGACAATGAGCCAGAAGCTGTTGCAGGACATACAGGAATTCATTCAGGTAATTGTCAGACACCATCAATAAAACGGTGGAGGAAAAAATGCTTTACATGCATCTTTCTCTAACAGGTCTTAGCACTTTGGCCTTTTCTTTCTAGCTTATTTTTAAGAGACACGTGAGTAATTTTAACCCTAGCTAGAGAGTACTGAACAATATCCTTCAATTCACTTTAATTATCGTAAACACTGTCAGTGTTTTCCAAGTTTCATTACTCAGATGCAGCTAGCAAAGCCTGCTCCACAAAAAATCAGACTGCACAATGTGAAAATTAATTCATGATAACTGTCAAGGAACTTCGATATAATAAAGAAGGAAGAAAGCATTTCTTGTAAACCTTTCTTTGCCTAACATTAAAACATTGTTCCTTTCTGTTCTTCTGCAAAGAACATTTTAATGGGACTCTGTAGGTGAAAAATGCATTAAAAGCAATTATCTCTGTAATTACTATCTTGCTTCCCTTGACCTCAGAAAATACAATCTTGCACTTAATGTTAGGGAATTATTCCTGGGATAGATGCCTATGTAAATGAGGTCAAATGTGTGAGACATTTAAGACCAGCAGATAACAGGAAAGTAGACTGATCAGAGCCAACGTGCGTTTTTCCTTGCAGGGGAATTGCGCAGAGGCTGAGCTCACAGCATTTCTCACCCTTGCTGCTCTAAGCACTCTCACACAGTCACTGTGTCTCTGGCACTGAACAGCCAATATTGAGGCTACCTGATTGAAGCAGTATTCTGAACTCCTTCCAAACACTGCATTATTTATGACTGTAAATGAGTGCACACAAGCAACTGAGGCTCACGTTCCCACCCACGATGGTACCTGGCACTTAGTCAGAAAATCCTGGCAATGGCCCTCGTGTCGGAAGACAGACGATGAACCTCACCCCACATTTGCTGTGCAAGCTGCAGATTTCCAATGGGAGACGTCCTAAAAAAAAAAGTCTCATAGATTAATATTTGTGGTAATTGGTTACTGAATTAGGATTCAGGATTCATTCTCCAAACTGCCCTGTGCTCTTGGGGAAGGGATCCCCCATACCCCTCATGGAAATCAGCCAGTCGAGTTGAAATGAAGGCTAGTAGCAGGACTTCTTAGAAACCTATTCTTTTTCTGCCTTTGCATCAGCAAGTGGGGAAGTATCATCACATTTGTTTTATTTCAAGCCCTCCGGCAGGATGGCTTTCACTGATGCTCGGCCCCCCCATCCTCAGAGCTGGTGGCTGCATCCCTGCTGCGGGCCAGCTGCAGCAAGGTGGGGGAGAACCAGTGCTTGTGCAACTCGTCCCTGAGCGTGTCACAGCAGACATGGCCCCAGTCTGGCCCACTCAGATGGAGCTGTCGCAGCGGCACCGTCATGCCTGACACGAGGCGGCACATGGGGAGTAGCTGGGGAGGCTCCGACACCGCGTGGCTGTTGGCAGGATGCAGCTGCTCAGATGCTCAGACTTAGAGGTTACCGCGAGCTATCCCCATCACAGCAGCTATTTTTAATCACTTTAACTGTTGCAACTAACTCAACACTAGGGCCTAAAGTACCTGTCAGCCTGCCCCATGGTGCTTAGCTGGAGAATCTGGGGATGAAAAGATGGGGATTTTTTCCCATAACAAAAATGGGTGTCAGGCACCCAGATGCCAGAAGTGGCTTGGGGAATCTCTTCCCTTATCTTTTGCATAAGACAAAATGGTGTTTCTAGGCCTCTTTGTCTGCAAGGCAAACGTGGAGTACTCTGAAAAACCTCCTGTTGTCCCCCTGAGTCTGCAGATGATAGCCAGAAGCACCACCAGCCGTGGAGGGTGTCCACCAGCTTAGGGGTGTGTCCACCAGCCTGGGGCAGTGTCTGCCACATTCACCTGGATGGGACACTACGGGTTAGGCCTGGCCATGTCACAAAGAGCTGAGCTGAGAGGTCTGGAGAGCCTGTCCTGATCCTTCCTTGGAGGTAAGAGTATTAAGCTGTCCCTAATATGCTGGGGCAGACAAGACTGAACACCCTGGGGAGAACTGCAGCCTGTCACACATGAGGAATCTGGGAACATGCAGGAAAAAAGGCACTCTTTGTCTCTATTTTTGACTTTAACTGAGCGCAGGGGATATTGAAAACAGCACTTGTGGCAGGGTTCATCTACAGGTATGACAGCTACCTGCGAGTAGTTTGGTTCTAGTAATCGTGTCAGCTTCAGACGACACAGTTACAGCAATCTTCTCTCCACGTAGCCAGGAGAAACTGCAAAGGAAATGATCTGCTTCCACAGGTAACCTTGCTGTAAGCATCCCTTGACAGGAGTTAAGTCTAGCCTCTTCAGAGGAAAACTCCTGCTGGCTCCTCCTCAGAAGGAGAAATGAGCTCCCAGCAGTGCCTGCGCTGCCTCCGGGTGAATCTCCTGCTTCCAGGCAGGAGGGAATTAGGTGACCAAAGTTACAATTCCTGGGCCACAGCAGCAGTGAAGCTGCTCCCAGATGGTGTCATGGGAGTTTGCCAGTGATACGGAATGCAGAGTTGAGATCAAAGTAAAAAATTCCCTCACTTGCTTTGTCTGCTTAATCCGTTTCTTTTATCCTCGGTGCCTCTTCTGGTTATCAGAAAGAAAGAAAGAAGCTGTTTGGCACACTGGATGCTGGGGCTGAAGAGGACATTATCAGTTTTACTGGGTTCGTCTCACTCCTGAAAAGCTCAAAAGGAACTATTATTTTATTTCTGGTTACACTTTCAATGCCTCTTGCATCCAGAAATGGCTTTTCCTTCTCTCTGTCTGGCAGTGTAATAGTCAGAATCCTTTTTGCAGGCCACTTTATACATCGAAATTGGTTTTACAACGGGCACCTTGCCAGTTATTTTTCTCCTGTTTTCTTGGAAAAGGATCAGACATATTTATTGTCCTTGTATTTGTAACCATGGCAAAATATCTTACCTTATCTTCTCTGATGCTTATGCAGTAATGCTGCTATTTTCTACTGGAAGTATGTCAAATTGCCTCCCAAAGCTTTTAAGTCTATTAACATTTTCATAGGCCCCTTTCTTCAGCTATATTGGAGTCGAACTATACAATCTGCTCTGGAGATTTTGGGCTTTGTGTTCTGTAATGACAGAAGTCCTGTGCTTACATGGTCAGGGCTGGAGATCAGTATTTTTGCTTGGTGGAGAAAGAGAAAGGAGGAGCAACATTCTCCTGCCCCAGAAATGTGAATGCCCCCGAGCAACGCCAAATCCCAGGAGCCTGTCTGCTGCAGAGAAAGACACGGTATTTTCTACAGAGATGTGCCAATCAAAAAGCAGAACTTTTGGGGGCTGAAAAAGAACACCAAAGTATAGAAAAACAGAAAAGTACAGGTGCAAGGAAATTGTGGGTAAGTTGAAGTATCAGATGAGGAAAAGAAAGCTCATAAGAAAAAGCGGAAATGTGCTAGATGCACTATGAGGCAGCAAGGACTGAAAGGAAATATATCGGAGGAATATTGCAAACTTCTGCCTTCTGTATTAAAAGATTATCTCCTATTAAGGTCTTTAACACAGTGTATTTTCTTGCTTAAATTTGTGACCTCACTCCATTTCAATTGATTAAACACAACTAAATCAATTTAGGATATTAAAGATGGCCTGAAAGGGAAAGAAGCCATACCACTTCTGCTTCGTTACCAAGTAAGCATCGTTTTTTAGTGTCACGCACCAAGGTATAAGACTTCCTGTTGTTTTCCTTATTTTTAGTTCCTCATTGTCCTTTGGAGATTTCTAATTGATTTTCACAAGGCGTGTGTGTACTCTCTTAGGTGTGTGCACATATAATCAGATCAGGCAAGTCATATTTTTCTGCAAGACTGAGTTGTAATGCAAAGAGAATGACATTTGAGCAACTGAGATAGGCAGAAGTTGTTAGTTAAACTATTTAAAAATATTTTACTCTGTTTTCAGTGCTTGCTGCCTCCAGCTTGCCCCAGTGCTCTGGGAATACCTTTGCCTGAAGACAGAGGTCAAGCCCAGTGAGCCACACTATTGAAAGGCCCAGCACTGCAGGCAAAGGCAGCATCTCACCTTGTCCTGGGCCCTTCACCCTGCAACACAGCCCACATCCTCATGCACCTGCAGGGAAGGTTCAAGCCTCCTACTTCCATCGTTATCGGGATGGTGGGTTTAGGAATCACTATTTCTAAACTAAAATCGGGGATGAAAGAGAATGACACAGGCTGCCTCAATAGGGATGAAAGTCCTGGAGGTGTCAGAGGGCAACCACAGTCTGCATGTGTAAATACCCACATCTGAGCTGGTCTGCCTTTATAGTCACCAGAGAGAAACAGGCACAGCCTGTGTGAAAACTCACTTCATCCTAATGAAGCTGCCTGAAATAGTCCAGCTAAGTCACACCCTGTAAGAGCCTGTTTCTCGCTCTTTGCTAGGAAGACAGCTCAGGGTGATGGGCTCATCTGTAGAAATTTGCACCACAGACATCGAACATTAAGGCAGATGAATCTTTTGATTCCTCCGCAGCTGGCTTCAGTTCCAACACCTCCTGCCTTTATGTGTATTTTTTCCTGTCTTCAAAAGCGTTGTATGACTTATGAGATAAGCTTCCATAGGAAAAGAACAAACAAAATTGATCAAAAATGAACCTTACCCTCTTGATACAGCAAATAGACTCAGATGAAATGAGGTGAAAACCTGTCAATATTTAAAGGCTTGTAAATGGATAATTTTGGCATAGTTGTGCTAATTTGCAGCCTGTCTGCTGCCATAGAGTCCAGAAGTGGACCCTTGCTCCTGTTATTAGCAGTCATTGATTTCTACCATGCTGCAGACATGCAAATTGCTTTGCAATCAAAGAAATTGATCGCTGGAAGGGTGCAGGGTCCAGAAAACCCGTTGACTGCCCTGAAAACTAAGGCTGCTCAAGTAGGAGCTGAAGCAGGCTCCCAGTCGTGGTGTTCAGAGCTCAGCCAGCAGCTCCCTTCCTCTGGAAGTTTGAGCCTAATGAACACTTAGGCTAGTATTAATGACTTTTTAAAAGCTTTTTTGCTCTGAATATCCCAGCCAACAACTTCTGTTTAAAGATGCAGTGACACAAAGCAGCAAAATATCCCATTCATACAAGCTCTTTCCTGTATTTTCATTTTCTTCAATTGTTTGTTGGCTTTTGGCTTTGTCCAGAAGGAATTTAGTTCAGGGCTTTGGGACCTGTGGTTCTCCAGTGGCTCTGGGTGCTTTTCTTCCTGGATGCTGGGCTGTTGGTGAGACTAGTTTGACATGCTGGGACTGAAAGCTGAGAGAGAGAACAAAATATGCAGTGATCCAAGCTCTTTAGAAAACATCTTCACAGTTATCACTGAGAGGAAGTGGTCTGGGCTTCTTGGTCCATTACAGTCAGAAGGAAACTTTACAGGGCTTTGGGATCACGGAAGAGAGAATCAAAACAGATTCAGTCAGTAATTTAAAGACAGGCTTGAAAGATGAAGAAAAAGCCATGCTGTCCATGGCTGACCAGAAGCATGAAAATTGCGTTCACAGTTGACTGGTGGCACAGAGGTAGGATGGGAATAGATCATTTAGCACAACACTTGGAGCCTGACAGGATCCAGGACCAAAAATTGCAGAAAAAGTCGAAGGTTAATGGAGTCCTCCCACCAAAAGAGCCCTGTGCTCGGTGCCATCAGCAGACGATGGGGCCCAGAGGACCATTGCCCCCTCCTTCAGTGGGACCATGTATGGTGTTGGAGAGGGGACAAGCTGGCATCATCCTGCTGGGGACAGCAGGGGTCCCAGGCTGCAGGCAAAGTCTCAACAGCGGTTTGGGAACAGTGAGCTGCAAAGATTTATTATCTAGCCTGTAAGGCCTATTTTCTGTCATCAATTTTAATTTGTACAGGGTTTGCATTGTGCTCTTTCAGCGTATCACCCTGTTCTTTAGGTAGGAGGCTCACAGAAGCACCTGATTTATCTTCCTGTTAGCACTTCTTGCTTTGCGCCTACTGCTGCATCCCCTGCTTTGTCTTAGCTAAAGCCTAATAGGTCCAACCTTCTTGGTCCCTTCACATAGCAGTCCCAAGATACTACTAATAAGAACAAATTATGTTTTGGCATTAAAGTTTCTGAGATCCGGGGGAGGCTTAACGTACAATAATCTAAAAGACGTGTACTATCAATTTGTGTAATGACATTAAAATGAAACTCTAGTGACTGGGAGCTGATCCTGGATAAACTTCAGTTAGCAGGAAAATAAAGACCTTCAGCAGAGTAATTAATCAGTAAAATGGCTGGGTTGGGATGATGGAATATTCTGTGTCCACTGAAGATCAGGTGTCCCCTTCTGGAGGTGTGAAATACTTGAATTTGTTTTCTGGTCTTTGTCTGTGCGGGAATTCTCCTTTACTGCCTGTACTGGGTCTGGCTGAGATGGAGCTAATTTTCCCCTTAGCAGCCCTCAGAGCGCTGTGCTTGTACTGGTAGCTAGAAAGGTGTTGCTAACACACCACTGTTTCGGCTGCTGCTGAGCAGTGCTGGCACAGCATCAAGGCTGTCTCTCCAACATTCTCCCCTCACCCAGCAGGCTGGGGGTGGGCAAGATCCTGGGAGGGGACACAGCTGGGACAGCTGACCCAAACTGACCAGAGGGATATTCCATGCCCTATGGAATGCCTAGCAATAGGCATTTTACTGCCTAGCAGTAAAAGCTAAGAGAAAGGAGGACGGGGCAGGGGGGCATTTGTTATTACATTTGTCTTCCAGAGCAACAACTACACACACTGAAGCCCTACTTCTGGGGAATTGTCTGGACTTCACCTGCTGATGGGAAGCAGAGAATAAATCTTTCGTTTTCCTTTGCTTCCACATGCAGCCTGTGCTTTTGCTTTTATTAAACTGCCTTTATCTTCACCCACGAGTTTTTTCCACCTTATTTTCTGACCCCCCATCACCATCCTGCTGAGGAGGAGCGTGATCAAGTGACTTGGTTGGCACCTGGCCTCCAGCCATGGTCAACCCACCACAGTCCTTTTTGGCGCCCGATGTAGGGCATGAGGAATTTGAGAAAAGGATAGCAATTGGGAGAGGTAATGGGCAAAACATGGATGGAACAATGTTAGAGAGCGGAATAATTGTGGGGAATTTCGGTTGTTGTGATTGTGGTGAAGGGACGAGAGGTGGCCTGTGTGTAAATTGTGCACTTTTCTTCAGTGTTGTGATGACATTATTTTTATTTTGGTGTAGGGAATTGTTTTTTTTTTAACTGATGTGACTGAAGTTTGTAAAGATTATGTGATGAATGTGGATTTTAATGATAATTCTTAAATATGTGATTCACGGAGGTGAGGGGTGGAATGTAATGGGTTTGCGTGGCAAGGTTTTGGTAGTGGGGGGGCTACAGGGGTGGCTCCTGTGAGAAGCTGCCAGAAGCTTCCCCCATGTCCGATGGAGCCAATGCCAGCCAGCTCCAAGTTGGACCCACCGCTGGCCAAGGTCGAGCTCATCAGCATCAGTGGTAGTGCCTCTGGGATAATATGTTTAAAAATCAGGAAAAAAAAAAAAAAAGCCCTGTGCAATAGCAACTGCAGCTGGAGAGAGGAGGGAACTCCGCAGACACCCAGGTCAGTGCAGAAGGAATGGGAGGAGGTGCTCCAGGCGCCAGAGCAGAGGTTCCCCTGCAGCCTGTGGAGCAGACCATGGTGAGGCAGGCTGTGCCCCTGCAGCCCAGGGAGGTCCACAGTGGAGCAGATCTCCACCTGTAGCCCGGGGAGAACCCCACACCAGATCAGGGGGATGCCTGAAGGAAGCTGTGACCCCGTGGGCAGCCCATGCTGGAGCAGGCTCCTGACAGGACCCATGGCCCCATGGAGAGAGGAGCCCATGCTGGAGCAGGTTTGCTGGCAGGACTTGTGACCCCATGGGGGACCCACGCTGGAGCAGGCTGTTCCTGAAGGACTGCACCCCATGGAAGGGACCCACGCTGGGGCAGCTCGTGAAGAGCTGCAGCCCATGGGAGGGACCCCAAGCTAGAGCAGGGGAAGAGTGTGAGGAGGAAGGAGCAGCAGAAACATGTGATGAACTGATCACAACCCCTATTCCCTGTCCCTCTGCACTGCTGCAGGGGACGAGGTAGAGGACTTGAGAGTAAAGTTAAGCCCAGTGTTGTAGTTTAATCTCAGCCAGCAACTAAGCACCACGCAGCTGCTTGCTGGCCTATCCTTCCCAGTGGGATGGGGATGAGAATCGGGAAAAAAAAAGTAAAACACATGGGTTGAGATAAAGACAGTTTACTAAGACAGCAAAGGAAGAAATAATAATGATAATAATAATAATAATATGCAAAACGAGTGATGCATAGTGCAATTGCTTACCACCTTCTGGCCAATGCCCAGCCCGACCCCAAGCAGCAATTGCAGTACCTGGTCAACTCACCCCAGTTTATATACTGAGCATGATGTCATATGGTATGGAATATCCCTTTGGCCAGTTTGGGTCAGCTCCCTCCCAACTTCTTGTGCACCTGCTCAGTCGGTAGAGCATGGGAAGCTGAAAAAGTCCTTGAGTATGAGTACTACTTAGCAACAACTGAAAACATCAATATGCTATCAACATTATTCTCATACTAAATCCAAACCACAGCACTATACCAAGTACTAGGAAGAAAATCAGCTCTATCCCGTCTGAAACCAGGACGCCGAGGAAGAAGGGAGGCCTGGGGGGAAGGGGTTTTTAAGATTTAGTTTTATTTCTCATTATCCTGATTTGGTTGGTAATAAATTAAACCCGTTTCCCCAAGTTTAGTCTGTTTTGCCTGTGACAGTAATTGGTGAGTGATCTCTCCCTGTCCTTATATCAACACACGAGCTTTTCATTGTATTTTCTCTCCCCTGTCCAGCTGAAGAGAGGGAGTGATAGTGCGGCTTTGGTGGGCACCTGGCATCCAGCCAGGGTCAGCCCAGCACACGTGTGGGCTTTTTTTCAGCTTTCCACACTTTGGAAATGATTTCTTCTAGTTGAAACAGCAATTAGCACAGGTCAGTCCACAGGGAAGTACTATGAAGTGGGCCACACTAAGAGGACGCCAGGGCTGGTACCTTGGCTGTCAGCAACAGCAAGGACTTTGAGGAGTGTGTGATGTCTATCAACACACATGGAGTGGATAGCTGCTGCTGAAGGTCCGTCTGCATGGCTGACGCTAATGGTCATGTGACCCTGCTTGCCCTGTGTGCTGCCAAATTTGAGCAGTGCTGGCCCAGGAGCCAGCCTGGAACAGAGAGGTAGCTGAGAGCCCTGGGCATTTGCTGGCATCCCTGGAGAGCTCGCTTGGTATTTGATGTGCTCATGCTGGAGAAGTGGGGAAGAACACAGGAAAACAAGCCCACTGTGACAGTAGCCACGGAGGATACACCCTCATCATGGTGCCTTTCACTCCCTGCAGTTTGAAGAAAACCTCATGGAAGGGACTTGGACTTTAATTCATATTCAGTTACTCCTGATGGGTTAGACAAATCTCTACTGGGAATGGCTGCAGCAAAAGCACAGAGTCACCACCCTCCTGGCCTCTGGAGGCTCTGTCTGGTCCATTTTTGTCACAACTTTAAGCGCAATGGGATCTGACTGGCTCTTTCACTACTTTACACGTGTGCCACCAAGACCCGTGCTGCTTATACAGGGACTGGTCTGAGCCCACATTGCCAGCATTCCTCTGTCCTGCTCCCCTCCTTCTCCCCAAGTCCCCTGCTTGTGCAGATTTTTACCCTCCTAACTGGAAGCACCATATTTCAGTCACAAACCAATGCAGCTCAGGACCTGCAGGCAAGCTTTGATTTGCTCAGTCAGCTCCTGGTCCCACTGGCCCTGCTCTGGCACAGGCTGCCACCACCGTACATGTGCAATCAGGGACCAGCTGCAGGCAGACCCTGTGTCTGCAGGAGGCAGATCTAGGGTGGAGCAGTGGGATCTGGTATCACATTCTACCACATCCCCTTCATGTGCCAGAGCAGCAGCATTGCCCTTTTCCAGACTGGGGAGAAGACCTACTCCTAAACTCATTCCGTGCCCTGTTTGCTTGGCAGAGTCTCTGGCAGAGAAGGTGCTTTGGAGGAGAGGACACATGAACCTGTACCAGATCTGGCCAATGGACATTTCTCATGCATTCCAGCAAAGGACTCCTCCTCAAGCCAAAGAACCTGCTTTATGTGCAAGACGAAGAGGAAAGCAGAACAACAAATGGCTCTACCCACTGTCAGAGGGAGCTGGACTGACATTTGGAAAGCTCTGGCCCTGAGCAGAAAACAGGTATGACATCAGGTGGCAGGATTTCAGGAAGCCATGGCTGTACTCAGAAAGAGTGATGGAGCACCTCTTTTTCATGCAAAGATTTTTAATCATTCTTCTGAAAAATACAGCATACATCAGCCTTCACCTGTTGAGGTTGTCCTACTCACCATTAGGAGAAGTTCTCTGACCTATGTAAAAGAGAAATGCAGATGATAAAGTCTCTTTTGCTCTTAAAAACTATATTAACATCCTTTACAGACACTCCTGACAGATGATACAATGGGAAAAGGCACCCTGCTCCAGCCAGGGCATTGGCAAACATCCTCCAGAAGCCGCTGTCAGTATAGTTGTCTCCGCAGCCAGGAGTTGGGAAAGGGCTCACGCTGCCATGATCTTGAGACCCAAGCAGAGCAACATGTCCTTTCAGGGTCTAATACCATTGGTGAAGAAAAGATAACTTCCAAGTCCTTCCTAGCTGTCAGCGAGATTAAACCTGGCCCACTAGGCTCAGCAAATGAGCCAAGAACCAGCTGTCACCCAAAATATACAGTGACGGCCAAAACCAGCGGAATGAAGTGCAGTATCTCACCTGAAACCTTTCCACTCCTTGCTGACTCGTGGCTCTCCAGACGGAGCCATGAGCTCTCGCACCTCCAGCAAGTCACTGGAAATTCGACATGGTTTATTACCGTTCGTCTGTTGTCTATTGCGGTATTTATAACCAAGGGGAAGGCCAATTCTTCTCTGGCAGTAAATCTACACCATGGAACAGAAGAAAATGCTTCTTTTGACTTGTAATCTGAGTAAACCTGACAAGGAGGGAACAGAAAGGCAAAAGAACAAAAGGCCATTTTTCTAGGATTTAAAAAAAAAAGAAACAACAAAGCTGAAATAAGACAGCTGAAATGTTTGAAGTGTTGGTGCTAGAGTGGTTCCCTCTCTTTTTTTTCAAAAGTCGCTTTCTAAATAACTAATGCAACTATCACCTCTGTAACCATAACAAAAAAACTTCACTGCTTGTTTGCAAGTATTCAGGATTTACAAGAAAAGAGGAGTAGTGTATCTGAAATTCAGTCTCAGAACACTTTAAAATAACCTAGCTCAATCTGAGGATTCCCAGTGAAACCCAATGAACAAGGCAGCAAGATGCAACTGGCCCCAGCATATTCACGCCAGCTCATCTCCATCGCCTAGTATTTGCCTCCACAGGCTCCATTGCCTCAAGATCATGTTTTCACAGAGGGCTTTATGTTGGAAAGGTCCTCTGGATGACAGCTGGTCCAGTCTTCTGCTGAAGTTACGTCAGCTTTCTCAGGGTCACATCCAATTGAGTTATGAATGTCTCCAAGACATGGGGTCACTTTTCAAAGGAGATCTTCTCTCCCCTAGGCAAAACATACAGGGTTTGAGTTGGCCTGGAGGATGGACCCTGATTTACATGTTTGTTGTCAGGGTAGTGCTGATCTACAGCTGCGCTCTGAGTCATGTAAGCAATACCTGTACTGCTTTGCACTGCCAACTCACTTCCACGCATGGGATCCTCTGAGGCTGTCCAGACTGTTTCCTCCGGTTGAAATATTTTTAAACCGCCTGAGCAGCCCTAGAAAGGGAGATCCTGCCTCAGAATAAGGGTTTTTTACTGTGGATGAACAGACAAAGGAGAGAGGAATCGAGAGATGGCAGAGCTGTGAGCTGAAATAGGACATGACAGCAAGACGAAAGAAGAGGGACATGTACAAGAAGTGAAGCCAACACGAACGGTGAATGAAGAGGACACTCAAAAGACATTTATTTTCTTTTAACAAATATTTTAGCAGCAATGGAAATTGTATGGACAACACAAACTGCCTTCATACAGATACCTCTTGCATGGTCACCTGAACCAGTCTTTGTCTTTGTACCTCCAAATGAAAAGGGGTCTGCCCGCTTGCACCAGGGAGATATGTGCCACAAAGGTGTAGACCCAAGTGGGAATGGCAGCGATGCTTCCTCCAGTGCTTCACTGGGGGTGAAGTGGAAATTGCTAGGGACACAAAGAGCAGCCACAGATACGCAAGGGACGTGGTCGTTATCAGTAACGTCTTCATGGCCATGCCCTGTGCCTGAGCTCTGCTTTGTGTTAGCATTGACCTGCTCGCAGCAGGGATTGCCTGGTTGCCCTTCTCTCCCCAGTGGGGAGGTCAGCAGGAGGCAGGCAGTGAGGTGCAGTGCTCCCCTCACCACCCCCATCTCCTCTGAAGATCCATGCACGCTGGGTGAGGTCACGGGGCCTCACAGCTACCTGGAGCAGGCAATTGCGAGTCCAAGTTTAAGAGCAGATGCTTCACAGCCTCTTTGAGTGAAAAATCTAACAGAGCAGACTAAATAGATTACACTAATTAAGAGATGCAATATCCAGAGAAGAACAAGACAGTGTTTTCTTTCGGGACATTAGCTGTTGCCCAGGTGAAAAATAAAGTTTTCCCAACTGATCTGTCCTGTCTAATGCCCTTGCAGATACGATTTGGAATAAATTAAGCAAAGTCATTTGCTTGAGTTTGTATCTGCTCAGTTATCTTACGCCCTCCAAGGCTTTTCCTATTTAAAGCTCAGTCATTAAAAGAATGAACAAAAAATGCACTTAGTAATTAAAAGGAAAACTAATGCTGCTTTCCCAGCACTTGGAAACACGGGACTCAGCGTGAGCTGAGCTGTGTCGTGTAACTGTAGTTGTAGGAGGTTTTGTTCTGCATCCCTCTGGCCAGGAGGCTTCTGTGGCTGCCTTCAAATTCATCACTGTCCGACGTGATTCATGGCATCGCTGGCGCAGACCCGGATTCAGCTCCTCAGTCCCCAGTCTCTTGGTGCTGCAATTGCTGACAGCTGTATCAGGACGGCGACTGCTGGTGCCAGTAACATCTGCCACCACTTGTGCTTCTTAAAAAAGGAACAGCAGGACCCAAAAGCGGGGCAGGGATGGGAACCAGAGCTCGGAAATGAAACAGCACTATCAGGAACAGGGCAAAGAGCTTGCTGGTGCATCCAAGCCGGTTTAACACTCCTGGGTGAATGGCACTGCAGTGTGCTGCGAGCAGATAAATACTAGAGAGATCTTCGGTTCGTAAGGTTTAGAGCTTCTCTCTGGTGTGTTGGAAATCTCACCGCGCTTGCCACAAACAAACGCGACAGAAATTAGCGGTGAAAGTCTCTTTTCTGACTGAAATCCAAACGAGTTTAAAAGCTGCTACCTGAACTCCTCCGAATATTGCAAAATCAGACTCGGCCCTGGCAAATTGTCCCTGTGGGTGATGAGCAGAAGGACATCACTGCTGGCAGTCCCACTGCAGGGCTGCAAAGATGTCAAGCTCTCCTTTCCCCTCTCCCACTGCCCTGGGCAGTGCGAGGCTCCTCCGGGCTCGCTCCTGAGTGCACAGGGCTGCCTTCTCCCTGTGGCATTCGAGACCCATCCTCAGCCCGAGCCTCCTGCCCCTGGTCCCCTCGCCCTCACCAAAACTGCTGTTTACAGAAACGATGTGCTTTCCCCTTTGGTCTCTGTTTTCCCTTGTGCAGAGCCTTCCCAATTAGTGATAGTTTTTTGGCTATTAGTAGATGAGTCCTTTGTTTATATATAAAATTTTCTTCAGCCTGTTTGTTTGGCATCCAAGTGTTTAATCAGTGATTGTGCCTAAGGGTAGTCTGTATTTTTATTATCTACTTAATGAGATGAAAGAAGGCTCTTTTCTCTTTTTTTTAATTTATTCTTCATTAAGAAAATGCCTAGACTTGTTGCACAAGAGGAGCGCAGCCTTGTACCTCCTAGGCAGGAGGAAGCAATGCTGCCAGGGGATATGTCTTTTACACAACCTTCCTTTCAGATCTGTTTATAAAGGAGAAGTGGCACTGACACGATCGATGTGATAAACATCAGCTGCTGACTTACTGAACCCTCCGACAAGCTTGGACAACTGAAAATGCACTTCTTAGAACAGCTTATCCCAATTTATTTTTATAGATAAATATATCAACTAATATATGTAATTAATACACAGAGGTTTCTTTTCTTTGAGCATTGATTTCAGCAAAGCATGAATATGCTGAAAGAGAGAAAAAAAACCTGAAATATAAAATGTACGGTTAACTGAAATTGAAAATCCCCTTGAAGAGTTCTCTGCTCTTCCCAAGCCATCTGCTCAGCTGCGTGTCTCCTGCCCTTGCAGCAGGAACACGTCCCTGGCCGGACACCAGGTACCAGGAGAGGGACCCAATTTTACAGCAGCTTCCCCACCACTCGTTTTACGGCAGCAATAACTCATCAGTTTTCTCACTTTAATATGCTCCTCACAGCTTTCCGTGGCATTGCTATTCCTTTTGGGGACTGGGGCTGTGCTCAATTCCTTTCCCTGTCACTACAAAGAATTAGACGTGAATGCCTCCACAGACTCCCTCTCCCCCGAGGCAGCCCCCTCAGCGTCTTGCTCTCCCGCAGGCTGGGGTCGCTGAGCGATGGCATCGCTGGCGTTGGCCTCTGCAGGATCCAGTGCACCAGCGCCGTAGGGCCCACTGACCACACGGAGCTGGGGCTGCACCGCTTGCCTTGTGCTGGGCTTGGTCTGTGTCTATCTCCCACCTCCCTGCCATGGTGCCCACCACCACCACCCTCTCACCACGCACCCACCTGGCCATCAGCCCACCGCTGCTCCAGCAGCCGGACCCCCCAGTGCCTGTCTGCTGGCTGTGGGGCTGCATTCCGGTCTAGGAGTATTTGGGTCCCAGAAGACCTAGTACCTCTGCTCTGTCCTGCTCCTTCCACCAGAGTCATGACAACAGCTGAAACCCTCTGAGACAAACTTTTCTTGCATTGCAGCCAACGCTTGTCTAGAGAAGGGATTTTCGTCAGCCTCACAGAGCATCATTATGGCATTACTTCAAATGCCAAGGGCTTCTATTGAATTTAAACCCTGAAGACTTCTTTGGAGAGGCTCCTTGCAGGCCAGGGCCCTCTGTGCAATCACTCACAGATCCTCCAGTGACAATCAGATGTCAGTCGAAGCTCCAAGCAGAGTCCTGTCACGGGCAGTGAACAACACTGCTGCTGTTTCTGAAATCCCTCCACGCGCCTCACCCAGCGTGCGCAGCTTTGAGGTCCTGTCAGTTGGCATAGGCTGCCTTCACACAGTGCTCCCTCAGTCAGTTTGCAGATGACACCAAGCTGGGTGGGAGTGTCGATCTGCTTGAGGGTAGGAAGGCTCTGCAGAGGGATCTGGGCAGACTGGATCCATGGGCCAAGGCCAAATGTATGAGGTTCAACACGGACAAATGCCGGGTCCTGCCCTTGGGTCACAACAACCCCGTGCAATGCTACAGGCTTGGGGAGGAGCGGCTGGAAAGCTGCCCGGCGGAAAAGGACCTTGGGGTGTTGGTCGACAGCCGGCTGACCATGAGCCAGCAGTGTGCCCAGGGGGCCAAGAAGGCCAATGGCATCCTGGCTTGTATCAGCAATAGTGTGGTCAGCAGGAGTAGGGAGGGGATTGTGCCCCTGTACTGGGCACTGGGGAGGCTGCACCTGGAGTACTGTGTTCAGCTTTGGGCCCCTCACTACAAGAAGGACATTGAGGGACTGGAGCGTGTCCAGAGAAGGGCAATGAGGCTGGTGAGGGGTCTAGAGAACAAGTCTTACAAGGAGTGGCTGAGGGAGCTGGGGCTGTTTAGTGTGGAGAAGAGGAGGCTGAGGGGGGACCTTATCGCTTTCTACAGCTGCCTGACAGGAGGTTGTAGGGAGGCAGGTGTTGGTCTCCTCTCCCAACTAACTAGCGATAGGAGCAGAGGCAATGGCCTCAAGTTGCATCAGGGGAGGTTTAGGTTGGATATTAGGACAAATTTCTTTACTGAAAGAGAGGTCAGACATTGGAACAGGTTGCCCAGGGAGGTGGTTGAGTCCCTGTCCCTGGAGGTGTTAAAAAAATGTGTAGATGTGGCACTTCAGGACATAGACATGGTGGTGTTGGTTGGATGGTTGGACTAACCAGCTGGGGCTGGTTAGGGGTGGGAGTAGCTTCAGTGGGCATGGGGTTCCTCCTGTCAGCACTCAAGGTGATTGAAGCTGGGCCAGCAAACTTTGCTGATGGGGAACACCTGCCCTTATGGTGGTGAGGGCTGGGTGAGGGTTTCCATGTGCTGCTTGGCTCCCAGGGATCACAAGCAGGGAGGGATGGAGGAATGAAACTGGAAGACTGAAGGAAAGGGGAGGTTTTGCTCCATACTGGTGTGAATTCAAAAGGCCTTTGGGTGGCAGAGACAATATAAATACAACACTGGTGGCAGCCAACTGTTGGTGTCACTGGAGGTGGCAGTGTGACTGCGCACCTGCACCCCTTTTCAGGTGAACAGGGGCAGTTTGCCTTTCATGTGGAAAAGCCAATCTACAATGTACACTGCTGGCTCTCATTTTTCGGGGGACAATGTGCAGCAGTGCCTGCTGGGCCTTCCTGAAGATGCTGGTGCAGGTGCAGCCTTCAATGGCGTTTTGACGCATACCATCAATTCACTTTCGGGGCACAATGAATCACTGCTCCTGCACTGTTCAGGCCCGGGGCTGCCCCCAGGCCTGTGAATGGCCCAAAGAGCCTGCTGCTCCCCCCCAAACCACTGCACAGACCACCCTGGGCACTGGTCTCCCTTCAGCCTGGCGTGGCTGTCATGCTCGTGTTTCCAGGCTTCGAGGAAGAACTGAGAAAAATCCCACTGGCCAAGAGTTCTCTCAAGAGATGGGTTTGACCTGTCCCGATGCCATCACCAGCCCAGACCCTGCTCTAGCAGCCCCAGAGCTTGCCAGTGTTTCCCATGGCACAGTGCAGGTCCAGAGCACCATAAATCCCATCCAGACAGATGCAGACTAGGTTCTCTTCCCCCCTGTAAATGACTGTTGGCAAAACTGATGTTATCTGCCTACCCCAGGCATGTCCAGGAGCCCTCAGCTTCAGCCCTCCAGGAAGACACAGTCTGTGCTGAGCCTTGCTTGTCCTGGACATCACGCAGGGGGATACACCACTGGGGCAAAGCACATTGGTGGGACCCCTCTGCTCAGAGGGGTCCACTGTAAAATATTTAATATCAGGCATTTAAATGAGGCCGTGCCAGGCAGCACTCAGGGATGCAGTACTGCGATGAGCTGCGGTTCGTGGGGAGCTCGTCACCCACGTACATTTGTCTCTGCTTACCTCAGAGAGCATTCCCATGTGGGCTTACATGGCATCAGGGCAGAGACAGCTTTGGCCGAATGTCAGGATCCCAAAGGTCTCACCACGTACCTGGAGGAGCCCAGGCGTGGAGCAGCCCCATGAGGATACAAGCCAGAAGGAAAGGTTTCCTCAGACATACATGTAGCTTCTTGAGCTCACTGCCTTTTAGCACAGACCTTTGTTAGGAAGCTGACTGAGCCCACCTATTTTCATAAGCAAAGAACAAATACTAAAGCAGTGATCCTACAGCAATGTGACAATTAATGATGGAGAGGAGAAGAGAAAAAGTTATGGCCTTTTTTGTTAACCTAGGATTTGGTCTTCTCCCGGGAATATTGACAAGTGGTGCTGGGGCTGTCAATCAGCTACACAGCGGTGGTGGCACTGACGTTGGGGCCTCATGCTCCAACCCCTTTCAAAGGCAGAAGTTCGAGCCAGTCCCATTCCTGCCTACCTGGAGCCACTGCAGATGCTTCTGCCCGCAGAGCCACCAAAACCCAGCTCTGCAGAGCCACATCCTAGGACAGCCTGGACCGAGGAAAGACTTCCAGGCTCGATCCCACTGAAAGTGACTCAGCACAAGACAGTTTCCCACAGTTATCATGCCTATATGAAGCATCCTAATTGGAAGCACCTATTTGGCTAATCCCTTAATTTTGTGGTGTTTGGTTTTTTTTTTTCTCAGTTTCTCTGTGAGGGCAAATGCCAGTCCTGGTGGCTTCTGACAGCAGGTAAGACTTAGCTTGTTGAATCTCACCGATTTCCTATCTTCAATCCTTGTGAAATTTGCCTCCCACCCTTTGACGCAGCAGGATGGTGGGTTGTTCTTGCTTTTCCTCCTGTCGCCTCCCACCAGAAGCTGGGAAAACGGTGATTTCCTTGCGAAAAAAGATTTTCCAAAGACCATTGAGGCTTGATTCACTCCGTACTCCACCACATCTCATCCCATCTGGTAAGAGCTCCCATTCAGCTGCTTCGGCACAGAGTTTGCTCCTGGGGAGCAGAGCTGGGGGCCGGGGGGGCTGGGAGTTCAGAGACTGCTCTCAGAAGAGGGTTTAAAACCAAAATCTGGGAGGTCACCGCTCATGCCCCCCATCTCCTAGGCTGCCTGCACCCACTGATGGAGCAAGATCTGCCCATCCCCCTGGGCTGACGGGGCTCTCCCAGCTGCCCGGCCCGCAGGGCTTCAGATGTTGGCTTTCCTGCCTCTGCCAGATGGAAATAATGGAGGAAACAAATATTTTCCCCAAAATAGTGCCTCCCTTTGTGGCTTTGAACAGCCGTGTGTACTCGTGCTCCTGCTGAGTCTGGCTTTAGGTACAGCTGGCTGCTCCGGGTGAGGAGGGCTATTACTTCTTCCCAGAACAGATTGTCCATACGATGGACGGACTTTGTACGTAATGACTCAATCTCTATAAAAAAAAACCAAAACAAACCCAGGAGAGGAGCTATTGAACCAGCCCGCTGGGCTGGGGTGGAGGTGGCACAAGGCTGATGGGAGCCCAGAGAGAGTCTCCGCCGGCAGAGGAAGGTGCCACTGCTCTGAGTCTCCACTGAAGCTCTGATTTCAGGTTAAACACAGCACACAAACTTCAGACAAGCAAATGGGAGAGTTTTCAAAGCATGCAGGGCCTTTTTCCTCCTCCTCTGCTCCTGTGAGACCTACCCAGGGAGAGCGGGCATGGGCACGAGCCCGTGGGGAAGGCAGAGTGCATTCCCCCCAGCCCCTGCACTCTGGCTCCTAATGAAATTCATGCAAATTTTAGAAAGCGATTGAGATGTCTGGAGCTTCCTCCACCTGTCACTGGCTTATTTCTAATGGAAGCCATAATGAGGCACTTGGAGGACAGGATCATTTCGTTTTCTTTACAGTAATGGCAGCTTAGATGCTCTGCAATATAATAAGGGCAAGAAGGGAACGGCACCCAGAACAGCTCACCGGCTTGTCAGGCCTGAGGAGCTGCAGTGCAGTGGCCAGGCAGGCGCTGCCCTGCCTTGTCAGGAATACGGCTTTGCAGTCCTGTCTGGCAATAAAAACCACCCGCTGCTGTCCCGGCCGGGCGAGCACGCCGACCGGAGGCACCGCCGCCCTGCAGCCGCACACCTCAGCGCCCGTCTCACAGCACACAGCAGCCCAGCACACAGCGAGAACCAGCAGCTGCTGGAGGCCAAAGCAGACATTTCAGCTCCTCCTGACTCAGCCGGGCCTCTCCAAGGGCCCTTGGTCACCCGAGCGTGTGCCCAGCATGGCCGGAGCACCCTGCAGCACTGAAGCCAGCATGCAGAGGCACAGCTGCCCTTGGGCAGTCCTGGCTTGCGTCGCAGAGCACTGCCTGCAGGCTGGGAAGTGTTACCTACAGACCATGAGCACAGAGCTTGGTGCACCTGCCTGCAGGTTTTACACACAGACTTGCCTGCAGCTATCTCCGGGAAACAACCGCAAGCCCTCCGGCGCTGTGCTGACCAGTGAGCGCGCATTCGGCTCCCCTCACGTCTGGGCAGCGTGGTGTCCGTCAGCTGGGCAGGAGCTGCAGCAAACGTCTGTATGATGTCTAGCGCCGGGCTCAGCCGAGCCACACCCTTACCTACTGCTCTGAAAAGCAAAATGTCCCTTTGACCGATTAAAAGGCCAGAAAAGGGCCTGGCCCTTCCTCTCCCTGGGCAGCTGCCAGCACTGCTAGTGCAGGATGACTCTGCTGTTTTGCCTTTTCCTCCTGAACCTGCAGGAAAAAGAGCAGCAGGAGAAGCGAGAAGGAACCAGGGGTTTGCGGGGAGGAGCACGGCTCAGGGACCGCGGCCGAAGGCCACGTGCGGGCTCTCAGGGGCCACCAGCAAGGGGAGGTTTGGTGCCCACCGCCCCTCGCCCCGGTGCAGGGGGATGCTCTGGGGATGCTCCTGTGGTCTGGGCTCGCTGCCTCCAGCCCCGCAGGAGGTCAGTCAGCTCAGGCACCAGTACTGCTGCCAGCTGCTCCTGGCAGGGACTGGCACTCAGCTGGTTGCACCTTCCCCAAACTCTCACCTTTACAGCTTTGTCCAAAAAAGAAGGTTCAGTACCATTTGCCTCTGCCTTTAGTTTCTCCAGCAGCAACTTCTATTTCTGTAGGTGATGGAAAACTAAAGGAACGTTGCCAAGGATATCCTAAACTCACGCCCACGACCACCTGCTGTCTCCACGGGCCCCAAGTGCCCTTGGTGTAAATTCAGCAGCATCCCTCGCCACGCGCCAGCCACTCAGGAGCTGCGCGGGGCTGAGGAGCAGCTCTGCCTCCTTCCCGTTGAAGCCCGTGCCTCTCCCAGCATCCCGCCCTGCCGGTCTCAGCCATCTCCTGAAAGTCTGGTTTATCGTTCTGCGGGGTGATCTGGGAACCTCAGCCAGCTGTGAATCACAGCTGGAGCTAGGCTGCTTAGGTCTATCAGCATGCATGCATGAGGGAAGAAGTGTGTCCATCGAGGAGGACATCCCATGCTGGGAGATGTCCTGGGGGCAGCACAGCAGGCGAAGAGGCCCCAGCCCAGGCAGGAGCGGCCACGGCCCTGGTAGCTCTGTGGCGGGCGGCTGCAGGGCTGTTGACTTGGGTATCAGCTCCACCAGTGATGTTGCAAAAGGGGAATCTCCTGTCTGATGATACAAAAATCACAAATCCTTTTTTTACTGTGTTTTCTTCAGCAGCTTTTTCAATTGCCATTCATATCCCTCTCCTGTATCACCCCGCCATCTCTCCACTGCCTCTCAGTTGCCAGACACATTCAAGGTGCCTGCCAGGCTCCTGGCAGCGATCTCTTCCCACCCCTCAATCCCTCCTGTGCTGCCCGTAGCCCAGCGCTGCCGCGGAGGAGAGCTGGGCTCACAGCCCGCGGTCCCCATTGCTGTCCCTAGAGCTGGGGCAAACGGAGCCATAGGGCCCCAGCTCTGATGTCCTGGATGCAATGAAGTTGGCACAGGTTTTGCACATCACCACGGCGGAGGATTGCAAGATAACAGCTCATGCTGGGCTCCTTTCCCCTGCCCGTGGCAGTTACTGACTAATTTATATAAAAAAATAAATATTACACCTGTCATCTTGTACTAACTAGGCCTGCTGCTATGGTTCTTCCCTGTAAAACTGGACCTCAGACCGTGGCTGCCCCTCTCGGAGAGGCGGGTGGGTAGGGCCCCTCACAGCCCTCTGCAGCAGCACCCCGGCTGAGGCCAGCACAGCGGCAGGGCCACCCACCTCCCACCACAGCCAGCGCTGGGCTTGCAGCCCTCATCTGCCCACACTCCTGCAGGAATAAACTTTCCATCACCTTTTCCCTCACTCCATTTTCTCCCTTTACAAACCTAGATGACTCCATCATTCTCCGGTAATCACAGCTAGTCTCTCTCATTTCGCTTCCACCCACAATACAAAAGCAAGCCCTAAGTGCTGTGTTTAGCACCAGGGGCTGCTCACTGGTGATGGTGGATATTTTCCCCTCGCTTCCCAAAGCTTTCTTGATTCACTGACGTCTCCGCTGCTCCGGAATGGCCTTACAGGGCACTTTTTCCATGAGAAAATGGTCCCAAATGGTTGGCTTTTAGCTTATTTGCTGTGATGCTGGTGTGAGTATCCTCAGACTCGAGCACTGTCCTGCCTTTCCCGAAGCCTCTAGAGCTGGGTACGTGTGCCGGCCGCGGAGCCCCACCAGCACGGGATGCCCAGGGCACGTGTCCTGGGAGCGAAATGCTGTTCTTCAATTGCCATCCAGCTTCTGGGATGCTTCTCGGCGGCTGTGCCGGCCGCAGCGGTGTGCTGGCTGGGTGGCCGATCTCGTTTAGCTCCTCGTTGACTATCCCTGCGTCCAGATCTCCAAACGCTGTGGGCAGCTGTGCCCTTGATCCCATGCAGCACTTCTGCGGCACCGAGAGTGCAGCATTCATCTCATGAGGGTTCTTGCTGCCAGTCCCAGACAGCCGGTGTCCACGTGGGTCCCCGTGTCCAGTGTGGGGTGAGGGCAAATGCTCACGCAGAGCTGGGGGCGAAGGAGCTCGCCTCCGCGCAGCGGGCCTGGGGATGGAAGAGTAGGGAGGAAAGGGAGGGAGAGGAAGGGAGCACCTGCCCACAAAGTACAGCAATACTTCAAATATATTCTTTTTCCTGTTTCAGTCTAACAGGTTTTAAATAAAGCAATGTTTCAGCTGGTTTTGCGACTGATAAAAAGAGTTTTCAGAAGTCTGGTACTCTCTTGCAATGACAGGTAATAGACAGATCTATTGATAATGACACAGTGCATGCATGAAGGAGCATTTAGAATCTCTCTGTGCTGTGAAATACCAAACAGTGCCAGAAAAACCCTCACTAATACTGTGGGTGTGTGCTAAAACCCGTATTTCTTTTCTTGCTAATTCTTCCAGGGCAGTGGGAAACGTTGCAGCGCAACTGACAGCATCTCTCAAGTAATGAAATGCTGCGATTCAATGGTTTTCCTCGCTTGCCACGGCATCACCTTCTTCCCATTTGTATTCGTCTAAGAGGCTTAGTGAGATGAGAAAAGCTACTTCAGAAGAAATTGCAGCGTGTCTGCAATTGACTTCTGGGTTTGGGGTTCTTTTTAAGGCTTTATCTGTTGTAACACCTCTTCTTATGCTGGAGGGAATTTAGCGAGGGGTAAATAGATAATTTCATTAGCAGATGTAATGTGTAGTGTGAGTTCTACTGATTGAATCACAGATTAAAATGCTAAAAAGGAGTTCTCTTCCAAGCTCTTTGAAGGACTACCAAAGTGGCATTTGGAGAGAAGATTTGTATAGGTCTGAGTTAGAGAAAGGTGACAAGTTTTGAGGAGGTCTAGATAGGAGAAAATGAGGATGACTCAGGTTTAAAACCAGTGGGGTTTCTTTTATCGCGTACTTGTCATGGTTGCAACAAAAGAGTGCCTGCAACTCCAACTGAGGAGCAAACCATTAGCTCAACAGAAGGTCAGTGGGGGAGAGGATTATTAACCAACAGCTTGCGTCATAAAATGATTTCCCCACCACACCAAGGAGGCATTTATCTCTGAATTTTTACATGACGAACATGCAAAGCACAGATTTAAGGGCATCTGATAATGTTAATCTAATTATAGTTCTATTCCAACATCTCTTAAACGCTTTTTCAGTTCTTTTATCGAGACCTAATTCTCTATTACTAGTGAGTGAATTAAGAGATATGCAAAAAATATCAGTTCTTGTTACTGAAGAAACTGAGTGTTTCAGTATCACCCGGTGCTATCAGTCCCAAGGATCCATCAGCACATTCTGTGTCCCTCCCTGCAAAGGAATTGTAGGGAACATTTCAGCTGAATTTTTTTGTTTACCAGCCAACATGCTTAAAATCTGGGTTTTAACTCCCCAGCTGTTAGGCACCAGTCATGGCAACACGTGCGACGCGGATTTACTGAACGACAGGTAAATGTGGCTGACGGAGTACATCGAGCCATGACTGTAGAAGTGGCTGTACTTAATTATCAATGGGAATTGAGGGCCAGCGGCCAGGAGCTGAAGTACGCAGAGATTTTGGTGCCCAGTTTGCAATGCCAGTGACGGCGGTCCCCAGAGTACCCAGCACCGTGTTGTAGACCAGGCTGGACACAGAGCTCCTTCTGCCTCCTTTGCTTCAAGCGTGGAGACTCGGAGAAGATTTCTGAGACTCTTCGAACTCTCTGGTCTTCTCTGAAGACGTGCCTTGGCACCCAGCTGGAAGCACTGACGACAGCAGCGCGCTGGCTGTGCTGCTTGTCTTCCCACCACCCGTGCTCTGTGAGCCTCCACTCACAGGCTGGTGGAGGGGAGATGCCCCGTGCTGCGGGTAAGCGAGAAAGAGGGAACATTGGGGAATTCAGTTCCCAGAAACTGCAGAAACAAGCCAGATGCACTACTGTTCCAACACCTCATCACAGTTATGCTTAGAAACCTCCGGTGCGCAGACAGGGGCTCCCATCTCACTGTGCTCTTGCACCAACTTGCTCAGCACACCTTGTTCCTCACCTGCTGTTCACCATCCCGGTGTGACTGCTGCGAGACTGCAGCCTCAGTGTAGCCTTCGGTCGCACACAGGGGCTGGTCATCTCACCTGTCCATTCCACAGAAATCTCCTAAGAGCCTCGCTCTTCACCAGCCCGTTCGAGTCCATCGCTCTGAAATGGGGTGACTGGAAGCACATGTGCTCAGCCCTCCCGGTGCCTCCCTACCCACTCACCCACTCCAGTCCTCCTCTCCCAATGTATTATCCTTGCCTCTATCTTAATTAGGCCACCTACATTTTCAGGACTGACAAACAGGTCTTCGGGAGGATATTTAACTATTTGATGTGCTCGTTCCCTGCTCGGAGGGAGGCCACACAACTAAGTCATCCCTAGCGGCTGTCCAACCTGTTCTGAACAATTTCTAAGACAAAGATGGTGCAATTTCCCCGCGATGAACTAGAAGGTGCTTCTGTTAGTGAGGGAGGTTTGTCTATCAGCCCATACAAACCTTCCTTGATGCCAAAGATGACAACATCACCTGCCACCGCTGACCTTTGAGAACAGCTCATTAGAGCTCCCCTTGGCACAGACACACAGTAACCACCATCTCCCTGGTCTCTTGCATACGAAATGTACCCAAGTGCTTTATTTTTTTCCTCACAGGTTAAAAACCATCTGCTTTTTCTCTCTTTCAAAATTGTCTGCATCGTCCTTAAAGTGTGGTCCAGACACAGTGCCAAGCGAAGGCTTCAGCCTGGCTTCACCTGGAGCAACAATTACCTCCTTCCCCATATGAACATGACAACTATTAACATCTTCTAGGGTGATCTTTGCTTTTTATGCAGCATTCTCACAATTTGATTCATACTCTGTTTGGAGCCCAGCTGTAATCTGAAGATTATTAAGTCCAGAAATGCTGCTTATCCAGGTATTTTTCATTTCATTTGTGCTTATTTGTTTCCCTCCTGACTGCAGTATTTTCCACTATTTTTTTCCACAGCAGTTTATCTGACTGATTTCTGACCTTCCCTCCAATTTATCAAAACCAGTTTTGAATTCTAATCAGGCCTCCCAGCCTGCAACCCTGGCGAGCTGACACATGCATCGGTTTTATAAATGTAGCCTCTAATCCCTTTGTTAATTGCATTAATGACAACATTTGCCAGAAACAGCCATTAGAGACTCCCACGGAGCTCCCCTCCTTTCCTCGAGGTTTGACAACCTATTGATATTTTCCATCCCCTCCTACCCACAGAAAGCAATCAATCAAGGCTGCTCCCGTACTTTCGGGGCTTTCTGCCGGTGCCAGTGGAAGTATTTAATGGCACTGTGAGGGGGTTATTCACTCCCTTCTTCTCCGCAGAGAAGCTCCCCAGCCTGCAGTACTCTGGTGCTCAGGGACACTAGCCAGCTCGCTTCCCCCTGAACTCCCTTTGGCTGGTGATTGCATCCTGACGGCCCCCTCAGTTGCAGGCACAACGTTCAGGGCCAATCACTCTGCACACGCAGTCAATTGCTTTGATTTCACGATCAACCCGAAGCAAACCGAACTACGTCACAGCCTGTGGCACGGGGACGCACAGCCACCCAGTTATTATGACAGCCATGTTCCTCTGGAGGCCGGGCAGAACTTTTGCTCCCTGGGGCAAGGCCAGAAGCGATGGAATCGCTCAGTGCTCAGCCACAGCCCGCTGCAGCTGGGGAAGGCTGTCCCACCACCTGTGGCACAGCTGGCACTGGGAACCACGCTGCATGCTTGCGGGGCAGCTACCGCACAGCAGTCATATACAGTCAGTAGCATTGAAATATCTATAAGAACACTCAGTCACCTCAGTGCCTTAGTTTGCAAGATAAAATCATCAGGTAAGAACCCCAGTGATGAAATTTATTGTTGTCCTATGTTTGGCTGCAGGCACACACTCAGAGATGCAGTGCTCTATACCCTTTCTTTAGATGCCCAACTTGAAAACACCAGTCACCGACAGGCACTTGCACTCTAATGGCAATAAGTAGAAATGCACAATGCTGGCTTGAAACAAAACCTGAAATCATGCTGTATCCATTCAGCAGCAAAGCAGCAGTAAACCATCATGGAGCGCTGAAGAAAATTTGTATTGTTGCCATAAAGCATTCTGAAAGAAAGTAAGAGCGCACTTCATATGAAAAACGTGCTCAGTATGACTCAACCACCCAACAATGTGAACAGTCATTGTCAGTCCATCCTCAGAATATTTCTGCCACGATGGCATTACAGAATCACAGAATCACAGAATAGTAGGGGTTGGAAGGGACCTCTGTGGGTCATCTAGTCCAACCCCCCTGCCGAAGCAGGGTCACCTACAGCAGGCCGCACAGG
>Ga0065711_1029371_pt1 | contig 36490 bp, 23 predicted proteins | sample Hoacrofraction12_FD_59098 | JGI IMG/M metagenome (GOLD analysis project Ga0065711, IMG submission 59098) | Hoatzin crop microbial communities from Cojedes, Venezuela - Epithelial fraction 12 v2 (version 2) | ecosystem: Host-associated > Birds > Digestive system > Esophagus > Crop | place... | reverse complement strand
TTATTTGCCAGAAGTAAACTTTGTATAAGTATTGCTCCTTAAGAGACCTTAAAATCATGGTAAAAAAAAGAGATTGTATGAACATTCCAAATTCATCAAATTAGCCTTATGTTCTTTTCTTCCACCCCTAAAATGGTCGTACTTTCCAATTTGATTGATAATTATTAGAACACTTTGTGATTTCATGAACGTATTGCATTATAACCCACCTGGCCTTCATAAATATGGTGCCAGTACTGCTATATGGAGTAAATATTACAGGACTGGTTCTATAATATTCCATTATCCAGCATTCTTGTTGGCAGATATTTAGTAGAATGGATATCTTAATACATAACTCACTCTGACTTAATATATCTTTAGGCAGTTTTAAACCCCTGATGATTCATTATGCACACTTGTCTCATTGATTTGTCCTTACTATGCCCCAATGGAAAGCATACATCTTTGGGGAGAAAAAAAGTATAGAGCTGCACATTAATGTAAAGAGAGAAAAAATACTGATTTCAAAATCTTGAAATATATGAACTTTATATTTTTTTAAAGTAAAATACTATAAGTATAAATAAGAAAGTTATTCAATAAAGAAAAGAGATTTTTTTTTTCGGATATGAGACTGTGTCAAAACTTTCACAACTACCCAGCTGCATAAATTACTGACAAGTTAAATGAAGCAAATCTTTCAGAAATTATAAGATTTTTATGAAAAATCAGATGTAAACACAGTCTCCCATTATCTGTCTCAGTTTGAAACATTTCACGTGGATTTTGAGCATTGCAAAAATAGAAAGAGTAGAAATTGTAGGAATAGCCTGGAATTTAAACAGAAGTGAAATCCAAGCCCAGCTTCTGGATGTCTTTATGATTCCTGAGAAGAAAAGAGCTATTTGAACACTTTCCAGTACTTAGTTATTGAATCACAGAACACTAATAATAGCATTGAAATGAAACTTAATCCAGATTTTAAATATATCAAATATATATATACTTAGATGTACTTTAACAGTGAATTAAAAGAAATTTGAAAACATTTGTCAGATTTTCCAGATGAAGTTCAAAAACTGCTTTTTGTAGATGGGAAAAATATTATGGTATTTCTCATTAATAAAAAAATCGTGCTTCAAATGAAGTAATTAAAATTTTTGCTATTAGTGTCAGTGAGTGCAGTATATAACTCCAATGCTGGACAAGTTAATCAAGTAAGCTGAATGTTCTAACAAATGCCAGGGAAGAATAAATAGAATGTAATTCACCATGTTTCAGTCTGTTCCAATGACAACTATTTTACAATACCTGACCTATGACATCACTCAAGGTCACTCAGTTTGAAAAAAAAAAAGGAGGAGGATGTAATTCTTTGGTGAATGTGTTTTTGTACATGCTTGCTCATGGCTTGGAGAGCTTTTAAGGGGTACAAAGCCCTCAAGTACGTTGGTGCTGTCTGATCTGTTTGTTAAATTTGAAAGGAAGAAGAACAGCTGCTTTCAGAAGGTAAGAGAAAATGCATTTTTTCCTTGTGTCTTGTTGAAATCCTAGGAAAAGCAGAAGCACTTTTTGAAGTATTTGTAGTCTTGGAAGAAAAGTTTGTTTATTTTTCCCTCTGGTTAGGATAGCCTATTGAATGACATTGTCAGCAGTGTCCAAAATGGGCATTGAGAGATGAGAAACAAATTTAGAAACAGAAAAACTCCTGCTCTAACCCTTGTAAATCTTTAGTGGGTGGAATGAGAAGTGTGCAGCACAGTTAAAATGAAAGCTTTGAAGACTGAATATGAGCATTGAGCATGATAAATGGAAACTTTATTCAGAAGTTAAGAAAGACAATATCTTTCAGTCCAGAACTTCTATAACATTTTACCTAAAGGATTTTAAGAGTAAATCTTGATGTGTTGCTTTACCAATGCCACCTAAACAAATTGGTTTGACATTGCAATCTTTTAAAAGTTTTTTTCCTATATTATCATCGGCCATTCAGTATGATCTCTGTCACATATTCTAAATTAGAGAATTTTCTGTTCCTTTTATAAAGTCTGAGTCTGGGTCAAGAGTTTTCTAGGTGAGCAATGATTCTTTTTGTCATCTAATATCAGTCCAAATCTCTGTAGATGCCAAACATGAAAGAGCTGCTCATGGTTTTCCATTGCATAATTCCTCAGTCGTGCATAATTTCCCCTAAACTAATTTTTGCTGGGGACCAACAGGTCCTGGAGGGAAATCAGACAAGGGAAAAGAGTTGCAGGAAACTAAGAAGCCTGTGACAGGCTATTGAGAAAAATGCAAGTCTATTGTCCGTAGGTTTGAATTCCCTGTACAAAAATGTCTGCATCAATTAGAAAATGAGTAGGCAACTTTAAAATTTAAATAGTTTAGATGACTGGATTGAAGGAATTTTTTCAGAAGAACATCTGTGCTAGATTTAAAATAATCACTGGAGAAGACGGCCACAGACTTTGTGTCCGTACACCTTCACCCTCTGATAAGGACACATGTCTGATTCCTGTGAATTCAGCATCTGCCAAACCACACAAGAAACTCCACAGCCATAAACAATCCCATGGAGACTCTTGACATGCGTACATTTTCTTATAGTTGTGCAGTACCCATGACAAGGGGACTGTGGTTTTCATTAAGGCTGCTGATGCTGCTGTAATACAAATCTGAAATACGACAGTATGCATTTTTTGAACATGTATTCGCAAATGACAGAACATCATGTGGAACTTTCCAAGATATTAGAAGTCTATGAATGTGTCACATATCTATGATATGAATTCAGTTTCCTGCAACTTGTTATCTCATCTTTTTTCCTTCAGCTCTGGTTTTGTGGTTTTTTGGGGGGTTGGGGTTGGAGGAGTTTTTGTTTGGTTGTTTTTTTGTAGTGCAAAACTTTTGCCTGTGAAATTTAATTTTAAAATTTTACTTCTCTCTAATTTTTTTTTTAGAGAAATATTATTCTATGATTAAACATTTATTCCATTCTAACCATGCTAAAAAAACTATCCTTCAGTTCTGTGTCAAATTTACGTTTTCTTTAAACTGACCTCTTTGTTTATGGTTTGAGCTGTTGGGTTGTTCATCAGTAGTCAGATGATTTCTCAGCATCAATTTATCCCATAGATGTTTCAGAATATCAGCTGAGCTTCCACTTTCAGCATTTCCTTTACTTGCATCAGTGGAACCTCCTCCTTAAAGGACATAGAGAGACTTCAGGTCCCAAAGGACAAAGGGCCCTTGAGGTCCAGGGAGACCTCGTAGTATCTGCAGGTGGCCTGCTTCCTTCTGAGACTTCTCCTCATTGGTGTGGAGCTCGTAGTGTACACGGAAGAAAGTGGCCTAAGATGGGGCTTTCAACAAAATTTCATTGCTAGAAGTGGCAGGAGGGAACAGAGCCATGCAAGGCACTAGGTCCCAAAGAGCTTCTTGATTCTACCTCTTTCTAATAGCTTCTTAAGTTTGAGCGTCTTCCCTAGCACCCAATGCTGATCTGTGCCTGTTATCACCTTCCCCCTTTGCTAAATTTGAGGACAGCAGATGGGCTATGTTTATTTTAGGGCTAACCTCATCTGCTGTTTATATTGGGGGAAGAAAAAAAGTGCTCACTGATGACTTCCTCCTGACACCTCCAGCTGAGGCTGACATTTGTTTTCCAGCTGTTATTGGTTTCTAATTATGCCTGGATATTCATAGGATCAGCTAATTTGCTCCATAATTTTTGGAGGCAATTTTTAATTCCCTTTCCTCCCTTTCAAACTCTAAGCTAATTTCATGGAATTATTAAATATGCAAATATAGTGGGACTAAACACTTTGGGACTCCCTGGTGATTCAGTTCAGGTGCCTGCACGGAACTGCCCTCTGCATCGCAAATATGGATTACCAAGCAGGCAGGTGGTTAGGTGGCATGGCCAGGAAACACGAGGAGCTTTGCTTCCTTTGTGCTGTCCCACTCACTGCAGTGAATCAGCATGGGTCCATTCCTGCTGCTGGGCAAGGGCAGAGTGGTGGGGAGCCTTGGGCGGAAGGTGGACAATGTAAATTGGATTATCTGGAGAAACGGAGACTCTTTTGAACTAATGAGATCGTGTAAAACACTGAGGTTAGCAGCATGGAAGGAATGGGGTACAGCACTCCAATTTGTGTTTCCTTTTCCTTTGCATTCTGTTCTAAAAGCTTAGCCTAAAGTAAAAATCTTATCACTAAAATTCAAAATTTATTTGTGTATCAGGGATGATTTCAAAGGAACAGAGGAAAAGAATTAAGTGATTTTTGCACTGCTTACTGAAAACACTTCCAACATTGTTTCCAGAATACTTCAAATAAATGCATTCAGAAGTATCCCACAGGGGTATTGCTGTATAGAAACATTCTAGTTATAGATTTTATCAGTTGTTATTGCATGTACCAGCAAGAATTCAAGAGCATTTCAAATTGTTTCTAACACTTAATCTTCTATATATTCCCCTTTTGTGAAGCTGTTCTATTTCAGATATCCAGGCGTGTTTAAAATAATTGAGGCTGTTTAACAGAGTGGAGTTAAGACCTATGCACATTAACTAAGGCACTATTATCTGCTTTGCCACTTTCTTTACAGCAATGCTAAAATATATACATATATCCATGTAACTCACAGAAATCACTTGATTTACTTTACAGTTTCAGACCACGTGTGTTGCATTCATTCTGTTCTCTCGCTAATTTGTTTAAAAGGTAGTATTATTTTTATAGTTTGCAACAAAAGGCAGTCTTCTCCTGACCACCCTAATCATAGCAAGACACTACAGTGAAAAATAAATCAAAATAGATTGTTCACTGTTAAAAAAAAAAAGAAAATGACTTTTTGACTTTCATAGAATTTAAGCCAAATGACTGCAATTGGCACACGAACCCAACACCCCAATTATTTACTCTTCTTTCTCCACCCCTTCCCTAATGATCTGCCTTCATTAGGTAGGCTGGCTTTCTATGGAGATTTTCACTGCTTTCATTCATTTGGCACAATATCATTTATATTTGGAACAGAAATACTGGTTTTAAGGAATACAGAATATCATATCAGAGCATTAAAAAAAATCTGGGTCCAGCTGAACCTCCTAACTCCCTCTTTTCAAATCTGAATTTTATTCTGACTATCGCACATTTAGGAGCTAGCATATCAAGCAGAATTTTCCAGAGGCAGCTATCCTTCTTCCTGGCCTTGTTGGCGAGTGCCTTCCAGACTGCTAAGGTAAATGCTAAGCTTGCACCACATGAATATTTGGGTTTTTCTAGCTCCTCCTCTTGTCATCATTGCAGCCATGGAACTCTTAAAGCATCAGAAATGTCTACAGAGAGATATATCAACTGTCAACAGAAATAATCAATTAAAATGAAACTCAATTGTCCATGAGGGCAAACACCAGCTTGATAACAGAAAACATCACAGATTTGACAAAAATAATTTGGACAATTATGTAGGTAAAATATAAAACTGGAATAGAACCTTCCCACTTCGTTTATGCTTGTCAGAAGAAATTAGCTGTACTGACAAAACCTGAGAGATCATTATTTAAACCTTCCATATCTATGCATATACTAGGGAAGTCACTGGTAGGTGTACATTGCACAACATCTTCTGAGCCACAGAACAGAAAACCCTTAGGCTTCACCAGCTCAGGTTGCAGAAACTCATTATTTCAGATCTGTAGCAGCTAGCAGCCCCTTGCAACCCCAGCTGCAGCAGGTGCTCTATGCAAAGGCAGCAGCTACAGGCTGTTCTAAGACTTTACAGTCTAGATAGAAAAAGCAGGCAAAAGTACAGGAGTCGCTGAAGACTGACAGCTTTCCTGAGACTTGGAAGAAGTAATTATCTAAGTTCTTGTAATACAGATTTTTTTTGTAGAGCTGTGGCAATAAAGTTTGTTTCTCTGCTGTCCTAAGCTCTGTCATTCATGTTCAGCTTTTAATGTATAAATGATGCTCAATTTTAGCAAATTGTTGTGAGAATGCCTGAATTCCACTTACACCAACCCTTCCAGAGATGATAATTTTTTATAAAGCAAGCAGGTTATGATATTGATATAGTGCATCACTGCTTCCACGGCTCCTGCTTCCCCTCAAGAAAAGAGAAACCCTAGAAATTTTATCACTCATTTTTGCCAAATGATGAAGACAAACACAGGCAGGGTAAGCAGCTTGCTTCAGGTCAAGCCCCTGGCACCTGAAGTGACCTGAAGTGTTGGGGACTTAAGTGAAAATGAATATGTTTAGAGAGAATTTGCTGAATTATAACTGTACTTTCAAAAAAGCACAGTTGTTCAATAATGAGTAGCTATCCCTTATTGGCTCAGTAAGAAAAAAATCTCTTCAGATTTTGGACCTGTCACTTTAAAGTATGCCTAGCTCCCATCAAGAACAGCAAAGAAAGATTTCTTTATTTTTTTTTCCCCCAGGGACAGCTTGAAAGAGTCGCAGTTTCATAAGAACAATAGGTAATACCAGAGTACTCAGAAATCAGATTTTATTTCCTCAAGTCAAAAACTTTCCTCTCTGGCAACGCTGGAATGCACATACTGGGATGTCAGACAGCATGTGTGATTAAAGTAATAGTACAATTAAAAAGAGCTAGATATGGGCATATAAAGTGATTTTTTTCAGATTGGTTTGATTCACTAGTGAACAGCTTGCTGCAGCTCTTCTTTTGCTGCTTTCATGACAGAGTCATATTTGTTTTCTTCAGCTGTCTTTTTTCTAAAGGAGATTTTCATCATGAAAGGGAAAACAGACACAGAAAACACAGGAGATATTCAGCAGGTAACAGAACTCTGTCCCACATCGCTGTGACACATGGAGAATGAGTGTCAATCTCTGAAACCAGAGGAGTGAACCTAGACCTGGCTGATTACAGAAACTATTCCCATGTATCTTTAAGCATCCTAAGAATGATACATGACCTGTTGTGCAGTATTTCAGTACTAGAAATGCAGACAGAAAAACTGCTTAAACCTTTGGATTAAATGTTTTGAAAAATATTTGCAAATGATACAATTTATTTTTAAACATTAAATGAAGTACTGATAATGAAACATTTTAAAGTTATATAGACTACTTCATACAGCTTCTACCATAATGAAATAACAATATCTTGTTGCCATAATCTGATTTCTAAGAAGTGTGTTTGAACAGGCATAAAACTACTCCAGAGATCAAACACCAAGTCTATAGAAGAAAATTACTCTAGAATATTTTTATTTCCTTTTCTTTATAAGACTTTTTTGAAAGTATACTAATATAATTTGGGATGGAATTTTGCAGTATTACATTCTTTTATGCCTAGCAGAGGGACTATGTGCTTGTGCCTAGATGGTTTACTTTGCTCAAGTAGTAGCAGTAGCTATTTTTACATGGGGACTATTGTTGATAAAAAATACCATAGATGAGTATCGTGTGAGATTTTTTTTTCCTGAGAAACTTGGCATTTATCTTATGGTTTAAGGCTAGTTATACCCTTGCCTACCATCTCCTTGTCTTTAAGCGCATTCCTGTAGACGTCACGCCTCTCGGCCAGCTTTCTCAAATATCCCTGGTATGCAGCAGCTCCTCAACTGTTCTTTCATATAGAAAGATCAAAAAATAGCGGGCATAGACTTTGAGATATTTCTGCAGTGCCCTACCTTGAATGATGCATTTTTCATTTTCATTGCTGTTACAGTTCTTGACTGAGAAGCTACCCAGTATTTTCATACAGAGAACATTCGCTTAGCCAGATCGCTATACACCACCATAAACTGCCTGTCAAAGAGACTGCATTTTGTCACATTCAGCTTAACTGAGGAAAACAAAATTCAGTGTATGTGAAAGAAAAACACTTCCGAGTAGGCTATGCCATCACTGAAGAGTCAAGCCACTGATAACCACAGAATATGCCTAATGGACACAATGTCCCCAGCAGGCTGCATGAAAGATCAGAAATGTGTTTCTTTTTGAGATTAAAAACTGCTTAGAAATAAACAATGGAGATTATATTGCTTCCTATACTAAATTGTAATGTTATTTTACAAATTTATAACTTAAAAACCTTTACTAGAGACAGAAAAATCATATTTTACCATTTCAAGTCAGGAAAGCAGAAGACAGCAGCAAACAGAGCAATTGGATGAGCATGAGAGCCAATGTTGCACAAAAGCAAAGAAAAAATTGGTAGGGGGCCCAATAACATTGTAGGTAAATGTCTGTATCTAACATGAACTCAGTGTTCGCTTTCCTGTTGTTCTGATTTCCCTTCCACTCCCTTGGACAAAAGTAGTTCTGTTCAGAAAGTCAGTTTGTTGAGATAATTTTGTTACTTGCAAAGAAAGATCATTAAAACGTTACCCACCATTTTCTACAGGCAAAAAAGCCTCACTAAATAGAAATACCTCACATTATTTCAGTGGTTTTGAATTTTCCTGCTTAATGCATAAAGACTATTTGTTGTTAAATATTTATGTAACTAGGGTATTATTACAAGTGATATAAATGATGGGGTGGGTGGAATAATAAGGAAAGTATATATTTTAGTAGTTACATTATATTCTCCAATATGTCAAATTTAGTGTGCAAAATACATCCTGAATATTTACATCCAGCAAGAAGCAGAAACTGGAAGCAGTGTTCAAGCATAACTTCTATTGGACTTAATTCCAGAACCCATCTCTCCAGTAGTCAGTCCAAGGAGATGGCATTTCCTCATGGTTTATTTAGCATGCAAGTTTTAAACTCCAAACTGACACAAGCTCCCCTTCCTACTAAGGGGGAACCCAGTTCCTGAGTTTGCACCATTAACTGGGCTGGAGAGAGATTTCTGGCTCTGCAGTGATATTCTTTCCCAGCTTCAGAAAAGCTCATTGCTAAGCAACTCACTGTCAAAGCAAAAAGCGGACTGGGAAGCCGGTGTATTTTTTTGCTTCATTGTTTGCTCCCAGCAAACTCCTCTTACTCCAGAATCTGGGCATCCCTGTAAACTTCTGCAGTCACTGCATTGAATGGGAACATACTGTTTGTAACACTGTACAAAATAGCAGAAAGCCCTGGAAGCTTGCAGAAGGACTGCAGACCAAGTAGAATTGCCTGCCATTCTCACCTTCAAGAGCGTTACAGAGAAAAACCCAGCAACAACAAACAAACTTGGAAGCTTGTTTCAGAGCCGATGAGCAAGTAGCACAATCCTGCCGTACAGCAGGCCTATAGAACCTTGCCAGTCTTTCGGGATGGCAAACAGATGGTGGGAAGAATGTAGTGACAGCTTGAGAAGGCTGTGCTGCTATCTATAGATGGAGTTCTGGTGTTCACATTAACCCAAAGGTTGTTAGGAAGACAAGAAGCAGTGATGTCTCTTGCAAACTCTGAAAAACAAGATTAGAAAAACAAAATGCAGACATATGTATATAAGACGAAAGAGCAGTGTTACTTCTTATCTACCAAGGGCAGATTCAATTATATTCTGCAAAGGATGCTAGAGGAAAGGCGATACAAAAAAGCTCAGATCTTTCCTGGGAACTTTATTACTTGCTCTTTTATTTTGTTTAGGCTGTGGTAAATTGGACCATAGAAAAGTGAGTAATTACTTTTGTCTTATCCAGTGTGTTTCTCCATTACTAATATTTTTGACAGATGGTACTGTTAAAGATAAAAAGCAAAACACAATATTGTAGTAAATACTGTAGTAAACACAATAAGGTACCATTTTCAGGAATCTCCAACCATTCTTCCAAAATAAAAGAATTTAGATTCCTTTATAGACAAAACATTCTTTCAAAAAAAAAAAAGTGTTTCCATTCCTTCTGTTTCCTTTCTCTCCCACCTCTCAAAAGGTCACTGCATATCTATACACATGGAGGTGAATCGCCGCAGATTTAGGCCTTAATGTCTTTCCCCTTCTTCCCTCCCCTACAACCAGGAACTTAGCAATTGAATTCCTCAGGACTAGGATTTTGCCAAACTCAGAAAAAGCAGGGGTTACTGTTTCAGTGTGGATCCCTTGATACTGCTAGAGAAAAGGGAGCTTCAAGCCTTTCGGAGTTAATGATTACTAGCAGAAAGCCTGCATTTTTAGCAGGATATAGGCTTAATGATAGCAAGTTGAATATGCTTTTCTCAGCAAAAAAGCAGCCTAGAGCCTGTTCAGATCTTGGATAGGAAACCTGGTACCCAAGTGACAGATAAAGAACAGACAAATGATGGAGCTTGAAAATCAACCATGCCAAGAGACTAAACTTTCTTAGTCTTGATGGGTGGCACAGAAGCTCTACTACCACGGCATTACCTTCCCAGCAGACGAGGCTGTTGCCTCTTGCATTACTGCTAGCATAGAGACAAATTTGCCACAAATCTAGTCAGTGCTCCCTCAGAACTCATCTTGGCAAAGGCAAACAGACCTTCCCTGTTTTCCATGGGCAAATGTGGCTTGAGCGTATCATCTATTTTCAGAATTAAGAGGCCAGTAAGAGTTCAGAACACATGCATTCCTCTCTGTGCAAACAACATGGAAGAAAAATAAAAAGGTGAGGTAGGAAAGAAACAGCCAGTATTTAATTAATTGTTATCAAGTCCTGCATGAGACAGAGCAGAAGACAATGCCATGCTTGATATATATAATGGATAAATGCAAAAGGTGAAACAAATACTCTTTTCTAGGCAAATAGAAGTTGACAGTAAGGCATAACTTAGAAATATTATTACAGTCATGAAGATGTGATCAGAAAAGAGAGGAGATTTAGACCCTTCTCACTGTGGCTGTAAGCCACATGCTTAATGCAGCTTTCAGTGCTCAGCTGAAGCTGCCATGAAAGGTGATAAGAAATCTGCTCCAAAAATTCTTCAGAAGCCCATTTATTATCATATAGAGCTCTAACATACATCTTCCAACAAAAGTGGAATCAGAGACAAATGGAGTTAACAATCAATTGGTGCCAGCTTGACTCTGGGCTACTATGCTTCCCAGCACAAACACAGTGGAAGCCTGCATGGAAATATCAAACTAAAATGATAGGAAATAACCTAAAATACAGGCCAGCTTACCTGTGGCCTTGATGCCAGTTCTAACACTGTTTGCTACTAATGTTTGAAGACAAATAAAAGGGATGCAATACAGGGTTTGATATGGATTAAAGTGCTGGTTACACTGCTCCATACCCAAATGCACTCCAAAGGCAGTCACTGCCTGTCTAACTTCACATAAAACAGTCTGCTGAGAGCTGTCACGAGCTGCTGTTTGCCCCAGCCAACATTTCCTTCTGTATATACTTTATTACTTTTCTTGCCCCTTAATTATCTAGAGAAAATGCTGCTAGTATGCTTTCCTTTCCTTCTACCTTCAACCAAATTTTCATCATTACTGTTGGAGTCAGAACAAAGATGACCCTATAGTCAAGTCAGGGACATGTAAGTAGACTGTGAGGTTCTGTCAGATGCTCCTCTGTCTGCGTGCCACAGTCATGGATATAGCCATCATATTTCCCCTGATGTGAAATAAGTACATTAATACCTAGCCTCTGAATTTAGACTGACAGCTACAAGTTACCCAGCATGCAGCCTTGGACATTACTATTTCCAAATACCACACTGGCAAGCTGAGCAAGCACAAAAACCTTGGATTGACAGACAAGATGAGCAAATAAATAGATGTTCAGGAATACATAACAGGATAATTAATCACCTGGAAAGACTGATAGTAACAATATAATTTCCTGAGAAAACCGTTTTGATGAAAAATTTGTGAGGTATGGCTGATATAGCTGTGCCATGCAGCGTAGTGAAGTAAGGAATTTGTTCCACCAAAACTCTTCAAACATGCAGAGCCTACGCTGCAAACTGCATGCCGCATTGAGAGACCCGGTACTTCCAGCACCTGGCTTGCAGATGTCATTTCTGGAGTTGCTTCTCTCTCATCGCTGCCTAGTAGCCTGGGCCCCACTGTACAATAAATCTTCTTTGCCACTCAGGTAGATTTGTTTGCCTCTCAATGAGGATGTGAGAATTTGCAAAGCAGAATGGGCTATGCAATGGAGGATTCAGGCTGTCACTATTGCCTACTTAGAGGTTCTAGCACAAGGCTGATTTTGTCCCAGAGCCTCTGACCCATGCTCAGAGCATAAACAGAAGCTGTACTACCAACACAGAGTCAGAGGCCACATCAGCAACTATAGACACGAAACCAGTCTGAACGAATCAAGGGCTCACGTTTTGTGTGTACTATAGATGTAGCCAGAAGGTCTACTGAAGAAGTAACCTATTGCTTCTTCAATGGAAATCCAAGAGAAGGTTCTTTGTCAGACAGGACAGCAAAATCCCATTCTTCCTGAAGACTGGCCTGTCTCTGGGACAGGAAAAAAAACACCCCACATTTTAAACATGGTCCGTTTAAGGCAGCAGATTCACAATGTTCCTGGGCTGCTAATTAGATTTGCCCTGGTTCTTTTCTTGTTTTAGTTGCAGGAAGCAGAAAGGTGAATGAAAACTTTATCTGCTTGTTTGAACATACTCTCCCCCAACTCTATTAGCTCTTTCTTAACTAACACATAATCAAAAATTAAGTTCTCGCTACCAGCTGTAGAAATGCAACTCAGGGAAAACTGAAAAGTTTTCATTTCCCAGTGCCCCTATTATGCTGCAGCTGGAACAGCCCTGTGTTTTTGTCAAGATCCACAATGTTCTTGTACTTCCTTCCTTTTTTACATTCGATTCCAAGATGTTGTCACAGCAGTGCATCCGGGAGGAGAACGCTGAGGCAACCACTGCAAGAAATGCTCACTTTTATGGGTCTCTATTCTAAAATCTTCACAGAGGAAAAGAAGAATATATACATATTTATATGTCTATGGGCTTCTCTTTATGCTAATATCATGTATTACTCTGGAATTACAAAAAAAGAACAAAAGCTGTGTTGCATTTATACTCAAAGTAGTTTCAATAAATATAAAAATATAGCCATTTAAAATGACAGCAGTTTTAAAAATCCCTAATTTAGAAAGGTATCTTTATAATTTTCATATCTGCAGGAAAAGCTGTTTGGGCAGTTTTATAAGCTCACTGTAACAGCAATTGTAAACATCCAGTTGAAAAGCATAAAGATAAGATGTTCATTTGCATTTTTATCTGTGTTGTCTTACAATCATTAATTGTGGAAATGAAACAGAGAAATATGTATTAAACACCAGACTACTAGAAACTAAGATACATGAAGAATGGAAATATCTGGAAGTTAGGGATGATCTCCATGTTTCAGAGAATGATTAATCAAAACACAAGCTATAATTTCCAATTTACTGCAAAAGAACAGATCCTATTTCATAAGAACCGTAGGAACAATATACTGGTTTTAGCAGAACTCTTAGATTATCTGATGGTAACAAATAACTAAGAGCCAATTCTCCAGTCTTCAGGACATGAATCACTGCACATAAGAGCTAAGAGCGTGTAGGTTTGTTTAATTGCAGTGTGTTTTAATCATAGGGTATTGAGTGGCATATATACATTTAAATATCCACCTTCAGCAAAGCTGTCATTTGCATTCATTCTCAAGCCATTCGGAACTCAATTGGGCAGATCCAAGCTGATGTAAATTGTCATAGCTGGATGAAAGGCAATGAGGCCAATGCAAATTTACACCAGCTGAGAATGTGTCCCAGTCTCTGGCCATGTAAAGAATCAGCCAGAGAAGGCTTACTCAGGTGATTTCTCTGGGTTACAGCCCATGAGGGTTAGGCATGTTCACAAGGGCTTGGCAGAACTCTGAGGAGCTGTGTCAGAGCATCTCAGAGCAAAATTTGTCTCCTGGTTTTGTCTCAGCATGGTAACCCTGGAAAGAATGTATTAATGTAAACGTAATCAGCTTAAACTCTTCCAGTCTCATTGAATAAGCAAGTGAATTCTCCCAAGGCATATGAAGCTACAGTCCCTGTGGAACATCATTTTAATTTAATGTTCTTATGTTAATAACTAGGAAATGTCACGGCATTTAAACTGCAGGACTGCATTGTAGCCAACTTTATCAAATTTAAGGCTGCTCCCTATCACTGTCTGAGGAATGTACCTCAGATGGGGCAAGCAGAAGGTAAAGAGGGCCAGATGCTCTTTACTATAAAAGTTGCAGCTACATTTCTGTGCCAACATGGAAACTCAGGGCTACAGTACCAAAAATGCTTCCCAAACTCCCACATAACACACCAACAACTGCTAAAATGCAGAATTAGAAGGACAGTGATCTGTAAGCAAACAGAACAGTTCATTTGAGCATCCTCATCACTTGTTATCTGCACTGAGGACTCATCAACAATTCTTTTGCATTAGTCATGCAATTATTGTTACTACTTACTTTTGTGTAGCAGCTGTGTTCTGCCTTTTACACTTCAGCATGTATGAAAATTTCCACTGCAGCAAATTTACATTCATTAAGAAATAAAGAGGAAAAGGCAAAATAATCTTCACTAATTGAGAAAAGAGGTGGACCAAGGAAATAAAGAAACTTGCCCAATAAACCCATTTCCAGCAATTTTGCAAGCCCCCTCCAGGTTACATCTCTTAGCTGAAATCTCACAATTGACCTCATAGAAGACTGCATGTGTGAAGGCACAAAGTCAATGAAATGGCCAAAACCCAAGTCAGCTTTGCAGATCAGAGTCTTCCCTCTGGATCTCATTCATGCACTTTAAAAACAGAGGACTGCACCTCACAAACGCTTCTGATCAGAATTACATAGATAGTAACCAAGTTCCTAATTTCAATCCATTTACAGTGGGTCTAATCTCTTACATTCTTAATACAGCTGATTCAAATTTTTTTTCTTTAATCTCCATTTCCATCTCCACCCTCTCTAAAAATATTGATTCTCAACTTCTTTCAGATAATTCAAAGTGTGTTGCATGTAAAGGTCACTTGCAATGACTTCTTACACCCCAGACTTCAGTTTCGGAATAGTCAAAACTGTTTAGTGTGGTTTTGATTAGAAATACAAGTTCTAATAGTAATAGAATAGCTGCATTGAAACTTCAGAAGTGTTGAAAATAAATATTTTGTTCACAATTCATCACCCCTCCAGCTGTAGTTCCTATATCCCTTTTTACATCAGGACTCAAATTCCCAAGTCACCGTGATGGAGCTGAAAGAATTGCCCTCCTCTGCATACGTTACTATACAAGCAAACACCAGGGAATTGTGCCACCCAGTGCACAAGTCAACCAACCCATCTTCAGACACGGGCTCATCATGGCTGGAAACACAAAACGGATGCTTTTCTTTATAAGAAAGACCTAAAAGCTAGATGCTAATTTAATTTACACAGTATTTCACATGGATGTTGAAAAATATGAGGAAGACGACAGCTTCAGGAGAATGTGCAGGAGACCCCTTCCCACAGACAGCACAGCTGCCGTTGGAGAGCTTCTGGGCAGGAGGGATCAGAGCCCTCCGAGGGCATTGCGTCTGGTGAATGCTCTTTGCCTCCGAAGAACATTTCATCCAGTGCGTGTACAGACCCTAGCACATCAGCTCTGTAGTCTTCGACTAGAACATCTGTGTGATACTGCAGAGGAAATGAGTAATAAGCATATTAATGACACCATTATTAATTAACCAGTTAATTGGTTCCTGCTTTCTGCAATGGAATACTTGCACATTCCCTGTATAAAGGGCTAAATCATTAAAATAATACTGCTGTCCATACAGGCTAATATCACGGTTCATCTTGCTGCCAGAGGAAGTAAGTAAACATCACTCTTTGGAAATCCTTGTGATTAAGTACCATGGTTTTCTCTATCAGCTCTTTTACAGTTTTTCCTCTTTTTTTTCCCCTCGATGGAACACTTCAAGCAAAACACTGGCCAGATTCTGAGCCCGTCTTCCATACAAACATAGTCCTCCTTTCAATTCCCATGGATTGCTCACAACAAAGACAAGAAATGCAAAAAGGACTGTATAATGGTTGATGATACGCACTGATGAATGGCAAGTCCTTTTTACGTAATTGTAGCTCCCAAAGCAGCAACATTAGGACAGTATCTGCCTTCAGAAACAAACTGTCAACTGCAGGATCCCACATTAACAACATCATTAACCAATTCACTGTTGGATAAAAACCTTCTCATCTTCAACACTCCTACTTCTATTGAACTTCACCCACCCATGCTAGTAATTTAATTTCAATGTTTCATTTCACCCAATGTATTTATCTAATTTTTTTTTACTTCAGAATTTTAATCTAAGTCTCATTTTCCTTTTTAGTGCAAAGGCTGTGTTTAACCTTTCTGTACTTCAGCTCCCTGACTCAATACAACGGTTAATGCCATTTTCTACTGAGCTTTAGAAACATGAAAAAAACACTATGTTGATGAGGACTGCATTGAATAGCTACCTTCTTATTATACCAGAGAACTTCCATTTTAATAGAGTACAGAGATTACCTTTGGGCTAATCAAATGAATGAAAAAGGGATCTAAAGCTGGACTCCTGCTCACATTACAAAGATTACATTTACTGCAGGTTTCACCTTAGGCTCTCTGCTCATGTTTACCAAGACTTAAATATCATAATCCCCACGAGAAGACTCAGGCACAGGGAAATTAAATAACATTTATTATTCAGAACATTTAGTAACATTGTTTAGAAATACCAGTTTCCTGATCAATCAGGTGCTGCTCTACCGCGAACCCAGATGAAGGGGCTGGAATTGTATGCACTCTCACTTCACAGGACACTGCTGTGAAGTTGTGATTCTTTGTCTATCTCCTCCCATCTTGGATCAGACCTGTGTTCACTATCATCTCCTCCTGCTACAGCAACAGAATTTCTAGCCAGAAATTCTCGGGCAAGGACATAGATGAAAACTTTTACTGCTTCATCAGTGTGCCTCAGCAAATATTTATTGTTAATATGTATTATCTATATTGGGATAAGCAAGCTATCCCCCAGCCAAGAGACAGAATCCTGTTGTGTTCGACTCAGTAAAGGAATAGCTTGACAGAAGTCCCTTCTCTGAAGATCTGATATTTCTTCCTGGTTCCAGTGGAATTTTCTGCACAAAGCACTGTAGCGAATCTTGTGATGCTTCAGCAATAACTTGTCATCACTGTGCTTTTGACAGTTTGGGATAAAAGCTCCTCTTAAGTCTGTAATTTCTATAGCTCCATATAAAAAGAAAATGGAGCTAAAGGAAGAATGTTGCCAGCTGAAAAAAAAAAGCATTGCAAGGCCTTGTGCATTACATTCTTCCTTTCAGTGACCTCTGAGTTCTAAAGGAGAAGGTAAAGATCCGGGACGAGGAGTAAGGAGCCAACATGACCTTTTGTCTAAGCCAGACAATAAACAGTAAAGGGTATTGTTAATGCAGTGCACAGGCATTTAGCCACATGTCTCATTAACTTTAATGGCAGTCTCACCTAAATATCTGAACATCACTCCAAAAGTATACCCTCAAGTGTGATGTCTGGGGAAAAAAATTGCCCAGAGAGAACATATGAAAAAAAGAGAAATATGAAAGAGCAGGCCAGATACAAAAGTACATGTGTGGGTGGGAATACATAAGGGTTATTTGTGTGTTCGCTGTGAAAAGCGGCAGCTAACCTCCTAACCAGACACAAAGGTGCTTCGAAGCAGTCAATAGAGAGACAGAACTTAACTAGAAGGGAAAAGGTATCAAAGGGCTGGTTCCATTAGCAGCAGCAGGGATAGCTATAGAAAAACATAAGAGGAATCCATAGGGAATATCAATCTACAAACCCCAATGTGACAGTTTTATGTTTCACCATAATTTAAGAGAGATGTAGGCACTAAAGCATTCAGGTTAAAGTATTCATGAATAATAAAATTATATTCGTCTTATCTGGTCACATTCTATTCAAAATTATTTTACTGCCTTCCAAAGGGTAAATCTGGCAAGGTTTTTGACCATGTTAAGATAATTTAAAAGTAACTGCTTAAGTTGTTTAAACCTTTAATAGCTTCTTTCATTTCAGTCTTTGTGAAAGCTGTGAATGGAAGAGGGAGGAGAGGAAAAATAAAATGTGCATATCGAACAGGAGGGGACAGGTTGTTACACAACAGGACTTGAAAAAATAAATTTGCTTACAAAGAACCTCACATGTAAACATTGAAATGTTTCTTTCAAAATTAGCTTTGAAACTAAAAATGGCACCATGAAAAGGGCTGCTCTTTCACTGCTACAGAATTATCACAGCTGGTTTTACTGATAAAAGTGAGTGTTAAGTTCCCTACTGATAAAGGCATTTAGCATAATGGTCCCAAACTTTTTTATTGTTCTTTCTGGGCCTTTTGAGTTAAATCAGCAGTATGCTGATGGCACTGCCATGTCACCTGAAAGCCTTTTCCACTGGAACTGCTGCCCCAGGTTAACCCAGAAACACTGCTGGTAAAGTGAGAGGTCCCATCCCTGGAAACATTCAAAGCCAGGTTGGACAGGGCTCTGAGCAACCTGGTCTAGTAAAAAAATAACCGTGCTCGCTGCAGGCAGGTTGGACTAGATGACCTCTAAAGGTCTCTTCCAACCCAAAGCATTCTATGATTCTATGATCACGCCCTTTTTCATCTCCTGTTCCCATCGCACAGAGCAGAAACGCCTGAGCTGCTCATAAGCCAGCACAGGTTTGCAAAAAATGGTTAACATAGGCCCTGTGTTATGACTCTAGGTGAAGGACGGAGGTCTGTTTCACTGTCCAGAGACAGCTGCCATGCAGCATGGGGTATATGACCCTAGAAGGTGCACTGCTGCTCCTTCCACAGGTGAGGGGGGCTGTTGGCAGAAGGCACTGAATTGTGCCACATCCATACACCTCACAGTTCTTCCAAGTTCTGAGCCCTGTAAATCAAAGAGCATGAATAAGAGATATTTTTTCAGTTCTAGTATTTCATGATCTTTATTCCCCTGTAAGCTTCAGGTCTGTTCCAGAAGAGCTTTTGGGCATGTGCTGAAAACACATGAATAACCCATTGACTTCAGGCAGCTTGGTTCCTCCCCCTCGCCCTGGGATTTGGCATGCTTTTCCTAGAGCCAGGCAAAGAACACCGCAAATAATTAACTAAATAATCTTTGCCCATGACAAAGACATTAATCAAAACGTCAGTATTCATGTTCCAGAGGGGCATTTAAACCATCATCTATTCATTCGCTCCAATATAACCCAGTGTCACTTCTACTGAACAGCATTCACATTTACTTCCAGAAGTGTGACAGTATCTAAACTAATTTTAGCTTTATGTAACAACTTCCTTTACAAAAACATGCAGTATTTATGGGATTGAGCAAAAGAAAAAGCAGTTGTGAAAGTCAGTATTGTGTCAAACAAATAGAGGGGAATACTCCCTATTTGAACACATGCAGCCTGCCACCTGGACAAATCTTTTTAATCAAAAATAGCCAATTTTTTCTCCTTAGCAGTGCAAACCTGATTAAATTCCCATGTGCCCTAGTACCCCCTTCCCTCTCATTTCTCTACAATTCAAATACCTCAATTTTAAATCCTTCAAGAGCAAATCTTCAACTGTGCCCAAAATGTCAATTCAGCAAGCAAAAATTCCCCAAACAAAACAACCCACATCCCTTTCAAGCCTATATCACCGTGCATTTATTTCTCCTCACAACAAAATGGTTTTGTCACAAGCTATACAAGACGCAAGACACTAAATCTTGAAATCCTGATATATTACACAAATTATCCCACAATTGGAAACAAGGCTGTTTTACCTCTCCAGACAGAGCAAGAAACAAATGTTAAAAAAAAAATCTTTCCAGGAAATATTTGGTTTCCTGATTATTTTCCTTTTTATTAGGAAACTAAGGAGGAACAAATGGAGCTGAAGTTTTAATGTAATCCCTGCTATACCCTATAACTGTGGTACTGAACATGCCTTTCCTGCTGGAAGATACAATAATCAGTAATTCTGAAGAGATAATACAGCACCTTGGAAACAGAGCGGTAAAAGTAGTTGTGTAGTAAATTATGTAATTATCATAGTTTTTAATGCAAATCCTATTAGTTTTGATAAAGCATTTTGCCATCTTGAAGTATGCCTGCAGAGAAAAGGTAAAATGACTGACAGCATTGTCCTGACAGTGGTTTATGAGCAGCACGTGTCAAGTCATCTTAATATAGTGATTCAGCCAACAAGAAAATGCTTCCTGAGGAAAAAAAGTCACAGCTAAGCACATAACAGAGGTCTGCCCCTTTAAGTAAAAGCTTTCTCATTAAGCCATAAGTCTGATGTAATTCAACCAACTTCACCATGCTTCCTATCACCTGGGATAGGAACCTCGAGAGGTTATGAGGACATACACATGCTTGTCCCCAGTGGGTCAGCTTTCTAGCACAGCAAGTCTTCTCCTGCAATCTCCTTATTACTTACACAGGTGCTAACTTCCAATGGTTCATCTCTCCATTAACAAGAATAGTTGGAAAAAAGATTTACCTAAATGGCAGGATCATGTAAATACAAAGAATTTTAAATAATTTTTAGTTAAAAAATGGGTGTTATGAGACACATCCAGGCGATTCATTCTATCCCAGTTTCTTCAGTCCCAGTAAAAACCTTTGCTCACCTCGCATTTCGCTACACAACATTCCCATAGTAGAGGGCCACCAAGGCATTTGTACTGATCTCATTTACAAGTTCTGCTGCTTATTTCCTAGCCAGTGTTTAGGGAAGCTGAACAGCAATAACAAAGTACTTTGCTCTTTATCTATGGGCTACTGGAAAATAAAAACATTGAGACGAAAACCTTCCAAGTATCTAGGTTGACATTTGGCCTCCCAACTACATCATACAACCCCTGAAAGTTCCCAGGTCTGTGCAAGCTCTCTCAAAATTCAGAGAAATTAACCTGTTTCTCAGATGAGTTCATTAACCCATACCCTGCACTACACCTGCATGGCTTCATTGACTGCTTCTCGGTCCCAAGCTCATTTCTGGACCTGAAGTTTGCTTATAAAGCTGTGCATATTCTCACACATCACCATTCTTGACCTAAAGCCCCTGACTCCTGCACTAATGCCTCTTGTCTGGGACAATCCACTTCCCGCAGCAAATAAATGGAATAAATATAGCTAGGCAGGTGCATGCAAAAAAGAAATAATTAGAGGATGATGTCTGGGACTGCTGTAAAATGAAGAAATGCAGAACCAGTGAGCATTGTAACAGAGCAGTTTCTTAACATGTGTGAAAGTAGGCAGAGATAGAAACAACATCTCAGAAGGTCGGATACATTTTTTTTTCCCCATACATTACTGTCAGCTCCACTAAAATCACCTGTCACCAGCTTTTTTTTTTCTACTAATTGGCACTGGGGCTCAGGTACTCCATGGAGTACACTAGACAAGACAACAGAACATGGGTTGTCTTTATAGCCCAAAGACCCAGTTCTGTTAGTGATTTACATCTTCTATATCATGCACTGTATTCGCAGTAGCAGATTGCAGAAGTTTATCTAGCATCTGCCTGAAACACCACCTTCACAGTTGATTTCACCTACTAGTTTCAACACAGATCTACTCAAAGCTTCAAAATCTACACTATGTAGGACATTCAGTTTCTGTGCAGGTCTCCATGTGAATCCAAACTTCAGCCTACAAAAAAAAAAATCCTTGAAAAGACCAGATGGTAAGCAACATCTTTTCCTACCATTCTGTATTCTTAGTGACTTAACCTTTGTTACTTGAATTAATGTGATAAAGCACTGATTGCAAACATTGATAGTTAACATCTGTGCATGGTATCTTGTTTTAGCACAGATTTCTGTAATTTGGGGTCCAGAAAAATGCAGACATAAAATATAGTTCTAGCAGATAGCTCCAGTGTCAATCACAATCAATAAATAGTGAATGAAATACAGCAGGAAGAGAGAAGATGGAAAAAAAGGAAAAGAGATACTGTTAACCTTCGTTATTTCACCGATGCAGTTTGAAACATGCATTGTGAGTGTATCAGAACAATTGCTAGGGCAGTGAACACCCTCAGGAGTAGGGAAAAGCCGGACAGTCATGGGATGTCTCAGACTGATTACGGGACTGGTAAAAGGCACATGAACCTCCACCCTGAGGACTAAGAGATGTTTGTTCTTTTCCACACAGAGTTAAGTGCTATTGTTTCAGAGACAGAGAAGGTTGTGGGCTTTTGGAGTGGGTTTTTTTCTTGCTGAAGAGCTCAGATACTGAAAAATACAGTTTGGGGGAATAAAATCATGAAGTATGTCAGGTTGGTAATGTCTGAGTAATAGTCATTTGACAACAGTAAAAAATAACACTAGAGTTTTACTCTGAGTTTCTCCATTTAGGATATTTCCAGAACTCTACTGCAGAGTTTAAAAAGGGGCTAGAAGCTGAAAAATTAACTACTCATTTTGATTTTCAGCAAAAAAAATTTAAGTTAAATAAAAGTCTCCACTGTGGGCACAAATACCAATAAATCATTTCTGCATTCAATTCTAACTTCTGTCAACTTCTCTTTGATTATACATCCAGGAGGATGATGAGGACTAAGCTATAGGCTACCTCATCCACAGTGTAGTAATTCCATGCTAGAGATGTTCATTATGTCTACAGGCACTAGTGCAGTGGAACAAGTCTGCTAGATACCTATTGCTAGGTTTTAAACATAAAAAAACCCACCACAGTAATCACAGCCACCAAGGCTCTACCATAATATCAACAAGAATAATGAGGTCTGGCTGGTCCAGGGCAGCCTGGCTGGGTCACTGCTGGTGAAGGCAACTGAGCAGGGCAGCAGTCACAAATTGAGGGGCTAGGAGCTCAAAGCCATGAGTTTGTAGGTTGAGCTCAGAGTTTAGGGAATTTGCTGGATGCTCAGCTGGCAGCAAGACCAAAGAGTAGACTTTCACATGCATTTGCTGGGCCGGGCAGTCTTGGATGAGAAACACAGTATAATTCTTCCTCTGCCACTCCAGAGTTCAGCAGCAAGCCCCACTCAAGACTGCCCTTGGAGGTGATTTGGAAGGCGAGCCGGTGGCTGCCTGCCTGGTAGGCAGCAGATTTCCTTCTAAGCATGTCCCATCGCTGCTCCACCAGATGAGCTGGCTGCCCCTGGGCTTCCAGGTGGGACTCAAGCTGTTGTTGACCTTTGAAGCTCTTCATGGTAGGCTTGGTTCTCAGAAAGACCATCTCCTTCCAACCCTCCTCCTGCTGCCCTGCAGCAGCTAATGCCAGCAGAAGTATTCAGCCAAGAAGTCCCCAAGTGCACATGGCAGAAGTGAGGTCAAGACAAGGACCCTGGAATGAGCACTGCTCAATGCAGACATGGAGGAGAACAGAGAAAAGGGGGTAAAGAGGCACCTTCTGTAAGGTGCACCACTAATATGGAGAAACCTTGCAATTGTTTATCCACATCTCCAGTAGTTTTCTTTCTGGAGTATGTTTCCCTATTGTTCTGTCATATATTTTATGAAGCTCAGCAACAGACTGGGGGGGGTGGAAATCACAAAAGTCACAGTAAAAAGACAAAACAAATACTGCTCAGGTTCCTGCAGAAAAACACACTGAGGGGTTGGCAGCGGGAACTAATGTTTTAGTTGTTCTCAGAAGGAGTTTTTAACTTGATGGATGTTTCTACTAGGCCTAGACATTCTGAAATTAAAATGAAGCTAAGCCAAAAATATTTATCAAAGGTCATCAACTTATTATTAGCTGTGTAATAGTATTGCCATCATTTTGGCTTGCAGCTCACTGAAATTCCACTCATTGGTTTGAACAAGGCTGTGCCAGGTAATGTTCCAATAAAACAAAAGGATGGTTCTTGCCCTAAACAATTCACCTATACAATAGCATATATTGCCTTTGCTACTGCCTCTCTATTTTTACTTGTCATAACACAGTAAGAACATCACTGATGCTGCTGCAGAATAAACTGGGATCTAATCTATTGGATCTTAAACTCTGAAGCTGAATTCTTACTTTCTCATCTGACTTCCACAGGAAGGTTATATATGCTTTCCTTCCCTCCCCCACACCCTCTAAGCCCCAGATCAGGTTCTTCATGCAGAGTATTGGGAAAAATGAAGTTGAGTTTATGTTGGGACAAGGGTGTTCTACTTCAGTTATTTATTGCAGTAATCACCCCACGGAACTGTGCTTTCCTCAAATTGCACATATAAATTATCAGCTATTACTCCCTCCTGCAAAGGTTGATGCAACCTCTTGTTTTACAGGTATCGTGAAATTTAGAGGTTAAAACATGCTTATGACTTGATTTTTCTCCCTGCTTCACCAGCTGCAAGGAAACAGCAAAGGAAGCCAACATATTACCATATGAGCAGCTTGTATGCTAACTGGAATTATATATAAGCTTTGTGAAGCATTCTGAAAGAGTATACATGAGCTTCGAGAGATCTAGCTTCTCTCTGCTATTCATTTTTCAATTTTCAGCTTCAAAGATCTTGGACATTCTCCTCTAGGCTCATCTACAAGCAGGAATCCAAGGTCTAGTCACATTGGATGATTTTCTCTGACACAGGATTTGTTGCAGCAGTCTTGAGACAAACCAGGAGGGAATAAAAAGGGAAGAAAGTTTACGCAATATTAGAGCTGCTTTTATTTTCCCCATACACCATGACAATCCTATTGTCCTTCAGAGATGAAAGCAAAGTTACCTTGTGGAATATGACTAAGATTATTATGGATTTTGTACTTCCTAATCTGCTTTTCACAAAGTCTTTTGTGCACTTCCATGCAAAACCATTCTCCATGGTTCCATGTTAGCTATTGTTGGAGATACAAGAGCCTCACTGACTGGGACAAACAGCACTACTGGAATGAGGCCATACTCCAAGGGATTTAGTAAGAAAAGGATGGGAGATGCCATGCCACCTGGTGAAGCCAGTCACAGGTAGAATAAGAAGATGAAGAAAGTTAATGTCAAATGCTGTCTGTCACAGGGAAAAGGCTTTTCAGAGATGAAGCTGCTCTCAACAGGAAGTCAAGTGGTGTATAGTCACAATTTCAGCAGCCTCCAGATACTAGAGGGAGGGTCTGTAAAAGCAGTGATCAACTAGTGAAAGAAGGTAAGAGCAATTACTAACACCCATGTTATTTCCTATATACATCTCTTATAAGATATAGGCATACCAATGTTAAAACAGAATATAGGCATCTTAGGGAGTCGGCTACTTGGCCATGGGCTGTAAACATTGCTCTATAACAACTGCTCCCTACTTCTTTCCATGTCTTAGAGCAGTGCTTCTCAAGCCTTTTTATCCCCTACTTTCCTCCCCATAGAACATATACACTGTCTTCTCTGAAGTCAGCATTTTCTCAGGCTTGCAATGAGCCTTTTCCTTACAACCCTATAGGCAATGTATATATACATCAGCAAGGAAGAGGGACTCCCAAGTCTGCTGCTAGCCAAGATCTTGTTTACTCCAGTTTCCTCTCATCTTTTCCAATGAGTGTTGATCTACATACATCCTCTTGCTCCACTCAGTAGGTCCAAGGATTTTACCCAAGCCACAGCTGTTGTGGCCTCCAGTAGTATATCAGATGGGATGGACAGCATAGAGGTGACAAAAGCTTTCTTGCTAGAGATATTTCTGTCTCAGAGCAGGTCTCTCTGCCTTGCAAGAGGCCATTCAGAGTCTATTGACACAGGGTTCCCCTTCAATGTTCTATACAACTTGGCAGCACGTCCCTATACACCTCTTCTTCCCTACGTGCTGGTAGGGGGAACTCCTGCCAGAGAGCCAGGCACAGGATGGAGCTCACCACCCAGAACCCCTCCCCACAGTACCTGGACAGAATGAGCAGGGCAGGTCCAGGGACAGCAGGCAGCTCCAACCACAAGCTTAAAGCATCAAACAATCTTGTGGTTGCAATGTAGGTCCAATGTCCAGTCAGGAAAGCCAGCCCTGTATCAGAGTCCAAATTAACCAGGTCCACAACCAAACTAGAGACCAACACTCCTCCAGCACAGTTCAAACCAGACTGAAGACCCAGGGCTGAGCTTAAATACAGGGCCATGGGTGGGGTGGGTGGAAGCCCCAGGTGAGGTTGGTTAGGGCCATCAAGGCCTCTGAGTGCCCTTGGGGCCCCACCACTCCCTTAGTATCTCCTGTTCCCTATTTACCGTATTCAAACTCTAATATTTAAAAATCTTCCACTGAGGACACACTATTCAGATACAAAGGTGTTTTTCATAGCTTTGTATTCAATTCAGAAAGGCTGTGGGGCTGGACCCTCAGCTGCTGTGTGTCAGTGGGAGCCGTCTCAGTGAACAGCAGTGGGGGATTTAGCGAATGATTTTGTTCATAGAACTCATCACATTGACCAGTCTTTTTATTAATCTGGGTATTTAAATGAGTTCCTACTAGAAAAAAAGTAACTAGAGCTGCAAAAAAGGAACAAGGTAAGGCAAGGACAAATACATAATTATCTTCAATGTGAAAAAATACAGTGCAGCAGAGGTTCATGTTCCTTTGTGTGGAACACAGCCCAGTTAATGTACAATTTAGATGCAATAGTTTTCTCTGGCTGGGAAATCAGTTTGATTTTTTTTTCCCCTCAGTTTATCCTTTTAACATTTTCCTGGAGAATAGAATGATGATAGAACTGAACTGCTGCAGCAGGCTGTACAAATTTATTAATGACATTAGCAAAATAATGATTTCAAACATGTGTGTCAGCACAGGCAGCAGCACTTCACTTTTATTGAGAGTCTTCCAGCATTCCACTTCTGCCCTAACGTGGACACACAGCTTTGTCATCCCTATTGCAAGAAATATAACGTCTTAAAAAAGCTGTATTTGCCATGTTCCTGCACATGCTCTCCTCATAATTCCAGATATCAAGGCCTGAGCTGGTGATCAACCAGAGTTTCCATTGCCCTCCAGGAGAAGTTTTAAATAGGAATGACCTTCTGAGGTTACTTAGTAGTCTTTCTTTCAGAAATCAGCCATGGAGATGAGCAAGTCAGCTGTTTTCCCTTCACTAATTAGACAGCCTCAGTTGGACCCACAGCTCCTCCAAAACACAGCGTAGGGTGCAAGAAGGCTGTGTGTCACCTATGCTTCCCTGCTGGTAACTGGTGTGTCTGATGTGTGAGGTGGTCCTTGCTCCTTACTGCCTAGAAGACCTGCTCGCCCGTTCAAGGCATTCCTGTGCCTGTTCTGGAGCCCTAAAGTAGCAAAATCTATGTTTCTGCACACAGGACTGGCCCCACAAGTGGCATTTCAGTGGGAAATGCTTTCTGGGTCTAAAATTCAAAGTTTATTGCCCACCAACAGCCTCCAGTTTGGAACATCTTTAAAAAAATAAGGAAAGGAATTGATAAATTGGATCGGAAGTCAAACTGCAATGGTGACGGGTGCCAGTGTAGCTGGAGGGGCACCAGGAAGCCATTTCAGGCAATGCTGCTGCCCTTGGGACATGAGTTCTTTATCAAATTGGATCTATCTAAAAATCTGTGCAGCCTTTAGAATGAATAATTTCTCACCTAAACTGGCTGACTGCTTGCAACAACCCTCCCCTCCTTTGTTGATTAAGCTTTGCAAGTGGTTAAATCCTGCTAGAGTGATGCCCTGCAACTCACTGAAAGGACTGAAATTCTAAACAAAACCACAGGAATAAGGGGTGGTCTACAGGATCACATTGCCGCCTCTCTATGTCTTTCCCTGTCCCAGCCTCGACGTTTTCCGTCCAGTTCATATTCAGACCTTTCTGCCATGACCTCTGCTTGGCTTCATATTCAGACCTTTCTGCCATGACCTCTGCTTGGCTTCTTGCCTTGTCCTGCAGGTCCCTCTCTCACAGTTTTACAGTGCCTAAAGCAACCAGTTATATTCTCAGCCATCACTACAGTTATATACATGATTTATTTGTTACAATGAAGATAATGATGCAGCTTTACAATGAAGCAGATATCGGGAGAGTCCAGTGGGGGAACCAAACCATATAACAATATCAACATGCCCACTAACCCTTCAGACAAGACCACGAAATGAGGCTTCCAGGATGGTGGAGCTAACAGAATGACAGATAACATCAAAACAATGAATATATAAATAATAACACTGAATAAAGCTTTGTTTTTTAGGGTTTTCATCACAAGTTCTGCTGAAGCATTGAGAAAGTTTACAAAGCTCAATGGGAAACTTTAATAAGAGGTAATAACACCACTCTCATCCACTAAAAGAACCTGATTCTGACCTATTTTATAATAGGATTACTCAAAATAACCCCACTGACATTGCAACACACTGGGGCAAGACAAAATAGAATCAGTCCCTTGGTATTCATAAAATATTCTGAGTGGGTTACACAAAAGAAGCATAAGGGGAAACCTGAATAAATATCCTTGTAATTAAGAAAATGCTTGAGCAAGGATCTTTTTTTCTATATTGAAAGCTGTTTTGGTAACACACAAAAAGTTCATAACAAAGATCTGCAGCAGCTGAAATGCAGCTATAGATTAAAGATGCAATGATAATGTACATACTTGATTGCAGCATTTATTGCCTAAATAAGGGAAGAAATAGTGGTGATGATACAAAGCCCTGTTTTCTCTTGTGTTCCTCTAGGCTTGAGGAATCAGGCAGGATTGTTGCTATTTGGGACAAAAACATCCAGAAACTGGGCACAGCTGTTACCAGCTGAAAGCAGGATTTTTGTTACAGGGTCATATTTTCACAAGTCACACCCAGGTAAAGATTTAAGGATGCAGGGAAAGAATTCGTATGCAGAGGATGGGTTTTGGTGGGAGGTCTACAACTGTGCTATGAGAACAACTTTTAAGGGCTTCACTAGTTTGCTGCCTTTGGCTTTTGGGTGTCCCCAGTTCAGTGGTGTAGGAGCTTTCAGGCTGCTACAGCTGAGCTCTGGAACAAGGCTGAGGGAGACACTGGGATGCTTCATAGATATGAGGAATCTGGTACTGGGCTTGGGTGCTCTCTCATGTATTCCTCACAGAGTTAAAGCTTCCTCTTCTTCTATTAAACACAGGCTATGCTCACTCTAGGTACATCAGAGTCCTGAGGAAAAAAAAAGTTTTCTCTGTCCTCTGAAAAATAACTAGATACAGAAAGGGAAAAAAAAAATGCTGTGCTGTGGCAAGGTGTCTACATCCTTTGGGTGGGTGAAAAAGAGATGAAAGAGGCCTGCAGGCTACCAGGGCATTGACAATACAAAACCATAAAAAGCTGGGAATGTTCCCACTTAATTCACTTCATCTCTGCTGGGTGCATGTACTTACAGGGTGATGAGAGAATAGACAGAGATGTCTAACCCTGCTGTTGAGAAATCTCAAATCACACCTGAGATTAAAGGTTATGCTGGGGTGCAACTGAAGCATGGGTACACCTGAGCTAGGTTTAGCTAAACCACATGAAAAAGGGGGGCAAAGGGTTTAGGTGCTCGGTCTTGTATGGCCTGTCTTTACTGCTGCTGTTTGCAGAAGTATCTAGACAAGCCTTGCTGTGGTAGTCTTGTGTCTTCTGCTTGTTACAGGGAAGGTACCTGCACAGAGGCTGGCTTTTAAGTACTGAAATGAGGACAATCATTAGCTAGAAATCCATTTTTCTACGAGGACCTGGATCTGGGGGAAGATTGTGTTATTGCCTCTCAGGAGGCTGGTCCTGATGCCAAGAATTTCTTCCGTCTAGTCTTTCTTCCTCACACATATCACTAAATGTTACTGCTGACATCTCTTCCTTCAAACCTTTCTTCTTCCTTGGAGCTGTCAAAGTGCTTTTGTCAACAAACATGAATAGATCCCGCCATTGCTTTCTGTTAAAAAGCAAAACAAAAACTTCAGGCTCATAAGAAAGCAGAGGAAGTAGAAAAAAACCTCAAAACATTTTTTACTAAAGTCTCACTTTTATATTACTGTTTGAAATATCTAAACTCTTCTTTCATGTACTAATCTTCAGACTTTCCGAATTTGTGAGCTCCACTTCCTTTGCTAAGGTTTGTAAATCCTTAGTTATTTGTTTCAAGTTGGTTTGGTTTGGTTTGGTTTGATTTTATAAGAAGATATTCTTCTCATACGTTCCCTCCTCTGGTTATAGTAATTTCATGAGAAGAAGAGTGATCTCACTTCTCATGCTTATAACAAACAATTCTGTTAGCTGATCTGAAAATAAAATACAAAGAAAAGAAAAAACTCCACTCTTTGAGGCACATTTCAGCAAGTGTTCATGTCCAGGCTGATCTAATAAAGGTTCTAATTGAGGTTTGAAGTTGTAGGAGGTGGTAAAAATAAATGACCCGTCTACAAGGATTTACCTCTGCTCCCTCCTCTGAAAGGAATTTGCTTAAAATTCCCCTCTTTCAACTGTGGCTGTGAGGATCCCAGTCTCTGACCTCTGCATTATTAGTTATCCTCGTTTTTTGCTGTCTCAGTGCCTTCAACCTTGTCAACATCCTCCTTTCTGATGCATCTCAGACACTGTGGGATATTTATTCTCTTCTTCTCCCCCCATGTATTCCTCTCTCTTTGCATGTGAATGTGGTAGATGACTTCCCCAAACACTCTACAGGCAAACTTGCCTGTGGGTTGACCTCCCATTTTGTGGAGTAAAGCTGTAATATGTCTTTGTCAGCTCATGCCTGAGCATATGGTGATATTTTCATTGTGAATAATTTCCTCAATCTCCATAAGGAGGTAGGGAAGAACTATGCCTAGAGAAACTCTTTTTTCATCCTTGGTACCTGATCCAAAGCTCCTTGGAGTTGTCCGGTCTTTCATAAACTACTCTATGAGTGTAGTGTCTTGGAATAAACACATTTATACTTCTCCTTCCTTGCAGACATCCTTCACTGCGTGGTATGTTGTGGGTTTTTTCTCCTCTTACCGTAGACGTTGAGAGTCCAAATGATCCTTTGCAAATCTGTGCAGCCTTGTGACTCCTAGTCTGTATGTCTTTCCTCATCCAATAGTAATCTGCTTTTCAAAACCAGCTGTGTAAATCATTGCATTCTCCATGGTTCCTCCAGACCGCTTTGGCAGTGGGACTGCAGTCAACAGTTATAAAGGTGTGATCCAACAGAGGGAAAAGAGAGAAGGTGCAATAGTGCAGTGGCATTCTTTTAGGCTTAATACTTCCACAGACTTACGCTTAATACATATGATCTTTTTTAATATGAAAATTGATTCTTTTTTTTTTAATGGAAAGCACACACATTGAAGATTATTCCATTATGTATCTCTTTTGCATCATGTTACTCTGTGTCTCTTATGAGGTGAAGTGAAACAGAAACTACCTAGGTGAAACCTAGGAAAACCCTGAAGAACATGGTTCCCTATAAAACACGATTTCTTTCAAATAAAGGCAAATATCAAAGCATTTACTGTTCTGTTTTACTGTTGTGAAGTAGAAGTTACAAGAAGGACATGAAGTTTCTCCGGTATAAAGGGAGTGCAAACCAAATCAGAAGCACTTGCCTCCACTGTTTTTGTGTCATTTAATGCCTGTACTGAGGAAAGAGCCCCCAGAAGAACCCCTGCAGAAGATACCAGATGTTTTCCTCCAATTAACCTGAAACGGAGCAGGTTTAACATGTGCCAAATCCCGAAGTCCTTACTCAGGCAAAACTGCCAGAACCTGCATTAATAATGCCAGAAGGACATGATAGAAGTCTCAAAATACAAAACAAAATCCATTCAGTAATACAGTGTAAAACCACTCAAGTCTCGCCTAAAATGGTGTGTTCGCTTCAGAGCTGGTGTGTTTCGTCAAAATAATGGTCTGCTCCAAAGCGTTTTGCTGCAGGGGGAGAGGGTAGGGCATGGGCTGTGAAGTATTGGATAAATGATAGCCAAAGAAAGAGTCCTAGTCCCCTGAACATCTCTGCTTTCATCCTAGGCAAATTAGACATCAGGAAATACATGCAATGAAAATTTTCTTTCCAATAAACACTTAAAAAAAACAGATCTGAAAAGATGATTTAAGAGGACAATGACACAGAAGTGTATAATGAATCTGGACCTGTGTCGCTGCATTTATATAGGTTTTCCAGCAATAAAGTAGGTTAAAAGACAAATTAATTGTATGCTTCCTCTTCAAGAGAAAGAGACCAATGGTAGTTACTATGGCAACTACTTGCAATTCATCCTATTAACTTTCTTATTGCAGGAACAATCAATAATGATACAGATAGCTTTAGGATAAAATATACATGAAGGCTTTTTAAAAAAATATATTGTTTGCTCTACTTTCAAATAAAATCTGATATACTCTTGAAAAAGCAAAGGCAATGTTAGACAGAAGCAAGATGCTGGTTTGCCAGAAGGATAAAAAAGGTGAGTCAATTTGTACCTAAATCCATCTTCTCCTCTTAGCAACTTCAGCAAACTGTTCAAATGAATTTCTCCTGAAATGTTAGGACATATGTGTTCACTCTGATTGTGAAGGTTATACCTTATTTAAAGGCATAATACTGTGTGCTGATATCTCTGCTCAAACTGGTCTGGTGTATTCCCACTCTTTAGAAAGACTAGGTAACTACTCCAAAAACCCTGTGCTGTCAGAATGGTGTCTGGCTTTTATTAAAGAGCTACTACAGATCTTGTATTCTCTATTTCACATTGTTTTTCAGATGTGGAACAGCAAGAGGGACCCAGCCAGATACCTCCTAATTCCCATGACCAAGGCAGCAATAACATCCAGGCTTAGTCTCCCTGCTGAATTATTTGTACTTTTTGGAGTGGTATATAGGATACTTTAAATTCTAGATCTTTCCCTAGTTTATTTTGTGGTTGTTAGGAGACATAAATGCCCTGAAGTGTGCATCCCACCCATGGTGCTTGCTTGCACCTTGTTCTGGAGACTACATCGGCTTTAGAGGTACTCAGCCACCAGCAGAAAGCTACCCCTTATGGTAATGAATCTGATTTATGAGTGTGCTGAAGATGTAGGAAACTTCAAGAACATTTTTAGGTTGCCTGAGTTGTCAGTGGAAGTTGGCATTGTAGGGACGTCTGGATGGGCAGCAGATATGAAGTGAAGAATAGTGGTTAGGATACTGTGTTGGGTCTTGAGAAAAGTTTATTTCTTAATTCAGCTGAGATGTTCCTGTGAGGTTTTCATAATAACTTACCTTGTGCCTTTTTCCTTGTGTCATGTGTGGATGGTACCATGTTTCCTTGCAAATACTGAGAAAATGGAGTAGTCATGACTCTACGGTACCTGGATGTCAGATTGATGCAGACATCTAATCTAAAAGTTGTGCCTTCTCAAAGACATCCCAGAGCATTGCAAATATTAGCCTTAGATTGCTTCAAAGCATTTCTTTCTGAAGTCTGGGGGAGTCTTTCCATTTCTTTCAGTGATCTTTGCATCAGACTAACTGCCTGCAAACTGTATGAACAGAGAAGATCTATTCCAGCCCCCAACATTTTTCCATCCAAGTCACTGTTCCAACTCCCTTCTCGCTGAATATGGCCCTGTTACTTCAGGAGCTGATGACTCCAGCTCTGTTTATGTGCATATGATTGTAAATACGGAAGACACTAACTTTTTCCAGTTTATAACACTTGAAAAGCCAGATATGGTTTACTGCTATTTCACTTACAGGTGTGAATCATAATCTGTTACAGCAAATTTAATGCAGTAGCACTGTGTGCAATGCTGAGAGCATTGTCTCATGGATGTGTCAGTCTTCCAACACTACAGAGTTCTCTGAAGATGAATTTCACCAGATCAAGTACATAAATCTGAGCTGCCTGGGGAGGAGGAGTGCTGGAACCAGAATATTACTCTGTTTTACAGAGAAGTTCGCACTTCCTAACTTTACACATCTGTTGCCACTTCATAAGCCAGAATTCTACTTGTCTATTTTTAAAATTCTACTTTTTCCTTCTGACTTACAGAAGGTGGTCCATTCTATAGAAATTCTAAATTCAGTTCATCTTCAAAGGAAGAATGCAAGATACTTTTAAATTGAAACGTGGAAGATGTTGCACAAGTTAATTTACTTCCAACTGAAGCTTTTGATCTGCTGTTCTTAGATCACTTCATTAATATAAACATGACCAAACCAGTAACATCTTAACCTTTTTTTCCAAATCTCACCACCTACTAAGTCATTTAATTTTTCTCCATGTCACTTGAATTCTTGATCTACAAGTCACCCTTGCCTCTTCCCTCTATTGCTTCAGACTATGTGTATATTACACATTTCTCTCTCACCGAATACCCCGAAATATCATTCCCTTGCAGCTGCCCACCTAATGAAAACAAAACAAAACAAAAACCCTCCACATCTTATCTTGGAAGTAGTTCTTTGTCGCCTTCCTATAGCCTTTCTCCAGGCCACACAAAAGCTATTTCTGGGCCATAGGGCTTCCCAAAAGACCATCTCAACTGTGGCTGAAGATTTAGAGATGTCTAACCATATTTGCTGTATATTCTTCTGCTTATTGCTCTTTCCCAGGCCCACCACATAAATACTTTTTCCCCCCCGTTTCACCCCTTATTTTACAAAAGTGTAAAACCAACAAATATCAATACGTTAACCAGGCTCAGGCTTTGCCTTTAAGAAAGGTGTTACTGAGAACAGAAAGTGGCTTGCTATGCTTACCAAAAAAAAGAAAAAAAATCTGAGTACTTTTGGCTGTTTTTGTATCAGCCCAATAAAAGAAGGCCTGACAATTCATCTGTCAGTTTGGGGGTTTTGTAGAAAAAGATGAGCAGCAATTCCCAGAGGATGCATTTAAAAGCTCTACACAACTGTTCTCTACTTTGAGACTTAGCTTCTCCTGCCCTTTTAATTTTTGCCCCCGCTCATAGCTTTAAAAAATCTTAAGGGGAGACTGTCACCGTATATCTGTAAAGTACACAGTGAAATATGAAGGCTCGTCCAATACCAATAAAGCTGTGCATACTGGGAGTCTTCATCTGAACAGTTTAGTTATATAATACACCCAATCAAGATGCTGAGAATCAAAATAGTATCATCATAAATTGGATTTAGGGACTGCTTGGAGTATGAAAGCAATAACTGAGCTTTCACAAGGAGAGTTGCTCTGTTGTTAGAGAAACCTGTACGATACATCTGGAAAATGCTTCAGTGGGGATCTTTGTAGCAGGTCGCACTGAGACCTGAGAGTACAGTGCCAGCAGAGATTAAAAAAGAAAACAAGACCTGGCAAGAAAAGCCAAAGCAACACGATGCCATCAATTTAGGTTCTTGCTGCCTCAGCTGCCATAGCCTGTGTTCATGGATGAGACTCGTGACTGAGTGGTATGAAACAAAAGAGAGGAGACTGACCAGTCACTCGGAAAATAACCGAACATGCTTCAATGTTTGTTGCAAATAGTATTTTTTTAAGAAAACTTGCTCCTGAACTCCTAACTATCTGAGGAACAGAGCAAGATTTGGTAAACTCGCTTTATTTGAGATCACAAAGATAAAAAGTCTCACTTCAAAGACACGTGTAGACCCTTCACCCAGCAGGAACCACTGTTTGCATGCGTAGTCTCTGAATGAAATAGCATGGATTAGTGCAACACAAAGCAGCATGTGCGTGCGTGAGAAATGCTTTTGCGAGGCAGGAGCCAGGGGCGTGAGTCTGGCCCTCCGCCGTGCTCCCCGGTGCTGGTAGCTCCTCTTCGAGCACGCTGGCTCTTGCAAATACTGTCTGGGGACTTGCAATTCTCACCATGCTGTAATGGTGAGATACTGAATTTAAAATTGTAATGTTCCCTTCTGGAAGCCAGGACCCTGAAAGCTAGAACTGGGTGTAGTCCAGCCTCATGTGGATTTACACGTGGATGGGTGAGTCTGTAGTCCTAGTGTTGCTCAAAATATTCCTGGTTCGTGCCCTTCACATGACAAAACAGAAGAAAACCACATGAGCATAATGGAGACAAAACACCATTAACGTATGGTTATTCACTTTCCAGTCATCACTGAATATCTAAATAGGGGATAGCTAAAGCCAATATTTACTTGCAATATACTGCTACTACAGCACATGCATTAAGGATTTCATATGACTGTGCCAAGTCAGGGTGTGTTCAAGATTTTCTCTTCAATGATCACTGTACAAATATTCTATAGTTACTAAAGTCTGGGTAAATGAGAAATCTTCTCACCTTTATTCTTTTACTTGTGCATATCCACAGCTTTCTTAAGACAAAGTAAAAAACCTATGTGCTGCTGAACACGACATAAATGCACCGGTCATTCTGTGGCAAGGTTCCATTAATCAAGGGCCCAGGGATAAAGAAAAAGATAACAGAAGCTTCTAGAAGTAAGCTTTCCTACTTTAGGCTGTAAGAGGAGCCACTGGTTCTTAGACTTCTTATAGGTAGTTACAGGCTCTGACTGACGGGACATAAAGCCAGTTTAAACCAATTGCAAATCTGAATAGTACACATTACCTGTTTGATATTTCTTACGCTTTATAAAAGAGTTCCTTACTCTGTGTTGGTAGGAACCTGGCACTTCTAATGATGACAAAAGGATCAAAGTAGGGATACTAAAGGATGCATCACTTGAGACCAGTTGTAGGGGATTTCTCATGATAAAACA
>Ga0065711_1029372_pt1 | contig 36491 bp, 17 predicted proteins | sample Hoacrofraction12_FD_59098 | JGI IMG/M metagenome (GOLD analysis project Ga0065711, IMG submission 59098) | Hoatzin crop microbial communities from Cojedes, Venezuela - Epithelial fraction 12 v2 (version 2) | ecosystem: Host-associated > Birds > Digestive system > Esophagus > Crop | place... | reverse complement strand
GGGGATCATCTAGTCCAACCCCCCTGCCGAAGCAGGGTCACCTACAGCAGGCTGCACAGGACCACGTCCAGGCGGGTCTTCAATATCTCCAGAGAAGGAGACTTCACAACCTCCCTAGGCAACCTGTTCCAGTGCTCCATCACCCTCAGAGGGAAGAAGTTCTTCCTCATGTTCCAAAGGAACTTCCTCTGCTTCAGTTTGTGCCCGTTGCCCCTTGTCCTGTCACTGGGCACCACTGAAAAGAGTCTGGCCTGTAACTAGCCTTGGCACTGAAGACTGAAGCAAAGAAGGCATTCAGTAGCTCTGCCTTCTCTGCGTCCTCCGTCACCAGGACACCCACCTCATTCAGCAGCGGCCCCACATTGTCCCTAGCCTTCCGTTTGCTGCTGATGTAGTTGAAGAAGCCCTTCTTGTTGTTTTTGACATCCCTTGCCAGATTCAATTCCAGGTGGGCCTTGGCCTTCCTCGTCGTATCCCTGCACGCTCTGACCACATTCCTGTACTCTTCCCAAGTGGCCTGCCCCTCTTTCCACATTCCATGGACCTTTCTCTTCTGCCTGATCTCTGCTAGAAGCTCGTTGTTCAACCATGCAGGTCTCCTGCCTCCTTTGCTCGATTTCTTTCTCAGGGGGATGCACCGCTCCTGAGCATGGAGGAAGTGAAGTTTAAACAGCAAGCAGCACTCTTGGACCCCGCTGCCTTCAAGAGCCCTGGCCCATGGGATCCCTCCCAGTAGCTCCTTGAAGAGGCAAAAGTTAGCTCTCCTGAGGTCCAAGGTTTTGATCCTACTTATGGCCCTGCTTCCTCCATGCAGGATCGTGAACTCCACCATTTCATGGTCACTGCAGCCAAGTCTACCTCCAGCTTTCACATCCTCCACCAGTCCCTTCTTGTTTGTTAACACAAGGTCCAGCAGAGCGCCTTTCCGTGTTGGTTCCTCCATCACTTGCATCAGAAAGTTATCATCGATGCTCTGTAGGAACCTCCTGGATTGCGTCTGCTTAGCTGTGTGGTCTTCCCAGCTGATGTCAGGGTGGTTGAAGTCTCCCGTGAGAACCAGGGCCTGTGACTGTGAGGCTGCTTGCAGCTGCCTGTAGAAGGCCTCATCAACTTCCTCCTCCTGGTCAGGTGGCCTGTAGTACACACCTACAATAACATCACCCAAATGAGGCTGTCCCTTAATTCTAACCCATAAGCTCTCAACTCCTTCTTCATCTGTCCCCAGGCAAAGCTCAATGCATTCCAGTTGCTCCCTCATACACAGAGCAACTCCACCACCTCTTCTTGTTGGCCTGTCTGGGAGTATAAGCAAAAACTCCCTGGTTGTTCTGAATTTTGATGTACATAGGATTTGAGTCTGAAGTATTTTTGTTACTGTGTATTTACAGTAGAAGTTTTGTTCTTACTTGATGCAAATAGCAGCATCTTCTGAAAATGGCATGCATTAAATTTTAATGGAAAGATGTTAGTTTTTCATTGTTTCAGATTCCTGCCTGTTTTACCTAGCTATTCTTTCCATTGATTTGAAATAATGTTCTGTCTCTATTTGTGAAACAAAACAGTATTTTCTTGCCCTCTTTTAAAATTACAAAATGGCTAGAAAATTGGCTAGATAGGAATAGAGAAGGAAAGCATGCAAATGTTTTTTCTTATTTATGCCTTCTTCTTCCATGGCAGTGTATCAAAATAGCATCCACTTTTTCCTGATAAAACTGTTCACAGTACTTTCAGTCTTGACAAGACATAAGAATGACAAAGAAAATACAGATGATGGAGAGAAATGAAGCGACCTTGACAAGGTCGAGTATCTTTAACCAGCAAAAAAAAACTGATGTAGAAACAGATGAGACAAAAGCTAGTGCAGGATGAAAGCAAAAAAGAGTGGAACTGGGTCTAGTTCTGTTTTCTGACAGCTCATTGCTTTATTAACTGAACTGTGCTGTTTTTATTAGCCCTGCGCATTTGTTTCCAAATGTTACTTCTTGACTAAGCAAGACACTTATATTTCATCATGTATTTTTCAAGATCTTGTGAGTAAAATATACAAAGGTCTTTGAAAGCTGTTCTTCACTGAATAGGCCTCTCAATTTTGCATTCACATGATTTTAAGTCTTTATGTCACTTTAAAAACACAGTTAAGCTGTATTACAAGACTTTGGTTGGCTTCAGAACATTTGTTCAAAATCTGCTATTCATTTTCTTATTCTGTTTCCTACATAAAGTAGACAGTGACAGAATGATTTCTAGCTTGGCACGTGGTGAACAGATCGTATCTTTTTTGCTAAATAAATAATGAAATTGAGACACGAACACAAAGAAGTAGTGGTGGCAAAGGAACGTCAAATTTATCTAAATTAGAAAGCAACAAACTACCTTTCAGTCTTCTTCAAAGGAGGGGTAAGTGTGCTTAATCAGGCTGACATTTAGCTAGCAGTTAACAGAAAAATGCAACAGTCGTATCTCAGCATATTAAATCATCACATAAAGTAAATATGGACATCTTTCTTGCTCTTTCTGGTTCTGAGCCTATTCACTGGTTTCATCATGTATTTTTCCCTAACAACATCCCAATCATAGTTTAGTGTTGGTCTCAGCATAATACTTAGTAGCTTCGCTTTTTTGTTTTTTGCTTCCATGTTAACTCAGGTGTGTCTATATAGCAATGTATTGTGCAAGACCCTCTTTCCACTCTGCTTAATAACATTCATCCTGCTTGATCCTCAAATAATGCAAGAGCAGTTTCCCTGTCAGAAAACATGACATAAAAGAAAATTCTTAGCAGAAAAGGTGAGCAAGAGAGAAAGACAATTTAAAAGGGAAATCACAGTAGACACAAAAATACTGCGACTAAACATTTCTTCAATTATCTGGGTCTTGTTCAAGAGCACCTTGAGATTTGTAACGTGAAGTGTCAGAAAGGGCTTTCTTCAGAAATTCCTCACTGATTTTGGGCTTGTGTGTCTGTGTGTACATCTACTCACAGGAGCTCAGACTTATTCAACAGGCATAAAGATACAAATAGAGGCAAATTTTCTCAGAACGGAGCTATGTTTTTTAATCTATAATTCATCTTTGACATCAGAACGGAGCTGAGATGATATTTGAGTTGACAGTGCTTGTGCTCACATTTGATAGTTTCCTCTAAAATAAAACAGATAATTGGTTATTTTAAAGGAATGCATACTTTAAAAGTTAGTCCTTGGGACTACAAGAACTTCCTGCCTAATTATGTCCTATACATAACCAAGTCTTAATTGCTTTTGTTGTTGGAGTGATCTCCTTAGAAGCTTCATGTTTAATTAACCACAAGATATATTAATCCTGTTTCAACCCAACCTTTCTTTGTTGTATAATTAAGCAGAAAAATATTTTCACAATTACTAGTTCTATATATAGCTAGTAAAAGGAAAGCACCTCTGTAAAAAACACAGATCTGTTATTTGTAATGGCAACAGTAAAAATATTCAGACCCATCTTAATGGGTCATCTTTGTTAAGAGGTAATGAGAAATATAAAATACTGTTTTCAGCTAAGAAGTATTATGAAGAAAACTATCAGAGTGTTCTTTAAAGGCATTACTACATATGGTTAATGATCTTCCTTTGGCAATATCAGAAATGCTACAAAGGTGTGATAAGGTATTTATAAATATAGAAACAGGCCCTCACTGTATATTCCTTTATATGAATTTATTTTTATTGACTTTACTTTGGGATATTATTCAGTTTGTCTTATTTATACTTCAGTTACATTGAACTCAAACACTGCTGCTATATACCAGGTATACAAATACTTTGGATTCAGTATTGTGTTTTGCTACATAAGGCTGAGCATCCTGAACTTTTAGAAACATCAGTAGCACACTGGAGCAGTAGCTAAGACTTGTTTTTTTGGAGGAGTACCAGACAGCTTCAGCTGATGTTGTTTCATGGAGCCAAAGAACATAAGAGATTTTTAGATGGTGACTTACTAGCTAACTGACATGTAATGTTGAGACAATAAATCTCAGTGACCGACTGAATTGGCAAGGCATAGATGCTTCCAAACTCAAGAAGGGCCTCAGAGCACAGCAGTTGCATGATTGAAAGCAGCACGTAAGTCCACCACAGAAGAAGGCCGTACTGTTTTCAGTGTCTCTCATTGAGCTTGTGAAGGTTCTTCATCCACTTCAGCAGGATCCCTGGAAATACCATGGGTTTCTACCATATATAAATAAGTATTGCATGCTAATATAGGTGCAATGAATGGGGTGAACCTGAATCAAAGCGTGAGAACATGACAACAATGATGGATCGCATGTTAGGGGAACACAATCCAACCCCAAATGAGGTAATGGGAGTGATAGCCTGACCATCAGTAGTGAGGTGCCTGGTGACAAACAAATGAACGATACAATCATTTTGCTCCTTAGACAAGCTTGCCTTTTTTTGCCCGCAGACTTATCTCCACTGGGAGGACTGCTTTACTCCAAATAAACCTCAGAGATGCTTTAAAACAGCTGCCAGTTTAGTTATTAGTGGTTGACCATTTTTCACAGCATCTGCCACTAAACCGTTTATTCTTTTCACTTCCCCCAAATGTACATCAATATAAATTGCAGGACCACAGCAGGATTTGCTTTGTGTTCTGAAATACATCAGAGGCGTTGTTTTTGTTTGAGAGGAGCTTAAAACTCTTGTTATCCAAGGTTCACAGCAATAATTCATAATCCTAGAAAGTCTTTTGATATAAAAAATTAAATCTCTGTTTTATGAGAATTTAAGGGTTATTTGGGGATTATTATCACAGAGTTTTAACAGGGTTGCATTTATTTTATTTATTCTCCAAACTACTGCATGTAATTTTGTGTTACTAAGGCAATCTGACTCTCTCTAGATAACCAAAATAATTTTTTGTAGTTCTATGATAATTTTTCATTTAAAATACACATCATGAATAAAACACAAGAGAAAGAAGGAAGGGTCTTTTGAGAATTTTGCATGTCTGAGTTACTTTATATCTCTGCAGATGCATATGGGAAGGGTGGAATTTTTCTCCTTTTTCCACTATAATTTTGTTAGTTTTCTGATTGTATTCCACTCTTACAGTAAAATGTCATTAAATGTTATCTGGTTTTAGTTCTAATACAATAATAATGACACCCACTATCAGAGCAAGACACAATAGGTAGTGAAGGACTGCAGTTGTATTTTTTGACCCCCTGAAAAGTCAAATTGTAATAGGATTCTGGGAAATAATAGAGCAATTGGAAAGAAGTGTTGTCATGTTGAACATCTAGCTGTGATTTTAAAAAGTCTGCCATCTGTTATGGAAGCTCACTCAGAAGGTGGAAATTGTGACTAATCAATTCACATTGCAGTCTTCCCACACTGCCTGAGCCTTTCCATTTTGTTTTGAAAAAAGAACTGAATTCTGGGAATTAGATCTTTTCTCTTGCATTAAAAAATACAAGCAAGTTAAACTTTAATGCACAAGAAAACAATGAAAACGTTAAAATTAATTATTCAAATTTAATCTGTTCCTCAGTTTTACAAAGAACTGTAAATCTCATTTGAGCACTGCAGCCATTTAGGCAATGTGGTCTTTAAAACCGGAATAGGCGCTCTGTACAAGGAGCTTGCTAGGCAATTTGATCATCTGCCCCTTTGCATTGTATCACACCATTATCACAGAATCACAGAATGGTAGGGGTTGGAAGGGACCTCTGTGGGTCATCTAGTCCAACCCTCCTGCCGAAGGAGGTACTGATGCATGGGGTCATCATTATTTCACAAATTAAAGGGAAATGCGTAAATACAGATCTCCTCACTGAACTGTACTGGGTTTTCATTGTCGTGTAGCGCAGATAAAAATGAAGGCAGGCAGTTCTGTTATTTTGTTATATTAATTAGCTTATTACACCAACTTTAGGACCACATTCCCACAAAAGACTAGGAACTGTTTGGAAGGATTTTTACTGCTCGGGAACTGCCATTAACTAACCTATTACAGTAAAGTAAAATGTTAATATCCAAGATAAATAATGTCTGCTTGAAGCAGAAGTAGAAGCAGCCAGCTAGTGTATTTTCAGACAGCGTGATCTTCACTCTTCGAGTTCAATTTAAGAATCGGTGCTGTCATGTTTCAAAAATGGGTATCAGAAGTCTGATACAGAATGTAGCAAAGTCAGTATAAATGCTGGTATTTTTTTTCTGTATATTTTTGCCACAATACATAGGATAATGACTAGGAGTAAACAGTGTCATGCCCTGCAACCCCTAGTCAAACACCTCTACCTTACTAAAGCAATCACTCCTGTTAAGTGCCGGATTCGTTTTCCATGCCATCCTGTAAAATGATTTCTAACTCAGTTGCCTGAAGTATTTGACAGACTTTTACCAATTTGCTTTTGAGTTGTGGGGGTTTTTTTGACTTTGAGATCAATCTTCTAAGTTGTCTGTATGTAATGAAACAAAAAAAGGCAGAAAAGAGTATGGAGAAAGTGAGTTGGGAATGCAATATACAGTTTTTTTCACAGTATAAGAGTTTAGTGGGGTCACGTGAGATTAGCAGGTGGCAGGTTTATGCAGATAAAAGCAAAGATATGCACACTAAGAGCTAGCATTGAGTTCACTGTAGTAGTGGTAGTTCATACCACTAGCCACCTGTAGACTCTACAAACTGAGGATTTAGGAATTTAATGCTTTCCGCACCCCCATTTCTTCACTGTACTGCACAAAGTGGATAATAAGATACTGCCTGTTGTGCATGGATAAGGCAAGTATGTGTGACGAGAATTGGAGGACATCAACAGTGGGAGTCAGGTTTTAGGAGGTAGTTTTACACGATGTGTGATAGACCAGAGAAATCTGACACATGGTTTTGTGGCTGTGAGAAGTTGATTTGAATTCAAACGGAGACTGGACATGAACTTACCCAGTTCTTACAAGAACAAACCTATTGAGAATTATAAATACACAAAACACATGAGGCTCAAGAAATTCCCATATGTGAAAAGTAATTGAGCCTGCAGGTGTATTAGGACAAAATATATGCATATATTTTGCCTTTTGTATCTGCTTCTGGCCGCTTTTGGAAGCCAAATACTGGACTCTTGGTTTGCATGAGTACAGCTTGTCCTCTCCTGTCGGTCTTCTACAGAGACATTTACCGTACAGGCTAAGGTACCACAGCCAAGGAAAGGGAAAAATAAAATGGACAAGAAGGTTGAGACAGTATAATGAAATTTCACTAACATGCTATTATTTTTTTTTTCTTTTTTCCTATTTATTTTTTGATTTCTGTGTAATTCTATTAGTAGGAGAACTGCTTTCAAAAATTCCTGTTTCATTTAGCTACAAGTAAATCTCAGTGCTTTAGGCCAAATACGGGGCACATGTTTATATAGTCTGACAATCAAAATTGTTTTCTTCACTGAGCTTGCATAACCTGATTGACTCAGGAATAATGTCAAAAGACTAATTTATGGATGCTACTCTAATTTTATAGAACTTTCAGGTTTATTTCTTCAGAATCATTCCTTCAGCTGTTGCTTCAGTTTACATTAAGACTTCTCCTGTTTATAATCATGCAGGAACAGCATTTCAGTATGATTCCTTTCCAGGTGTGTCTGCATTTTTCCTGAATCTATTTAGGCAAATCTAAGCAAGTCGCTGGCACTCCATCTCTCTACTCTCTTCAAGAGAGGCAAAAAGCAGTTACTGCTTTCCTGAGAAGCCTGTCTGGGAGACAGAGCACAACAGGCCCTCTGGAGGAAGCTCTTCTCTCCATTGGATCTCCATTCACTCTGCTGAGTTGACATGGCTAGCTTTGGTTAGGACCCCACCTTTCAGAAAATACAGAGTTTGTTGAGATTAAGTTTACCCCAGCTTGTCATTCAGTATTTTTGTTTGAGGTGATTTTAATATAATAATCCAACTGATGTTATTTCAATATTATTAGGGTCATAACCTGAAATATATTCCTACAGAATAATTTAAATGCTAAACATGGTATTCTGTGAGCATGCTGTCCCCTGAAATAAACACGTGCCTTTTCCAGTTAGCTCTCAGGAAATGGAGAAAATCTTGGGGGCTGGCATCAGGGCAACCTGCTTTTATGGACAGATAATACAAATTACTTGGAATTTGTTTTTAGCAGATCTCCTGGTTTTGTTCATAACACTGGACTGAAAAGGTCCCTAAGGCACTGTCAGGTGGATAAGGAGGACTGCATTAGAACAGTACCTGAGGTCTGCCAAGAGGCTTCCTTGTATCTTATAAATCCTCTATGTGTGTCTTCCTCTTTTGATTTTTATATATTTCATGTGAAGCACTGTGCTGTATTTCACATTATATAGCTGAAATACCTCCACCGTAGAATGAATTACCTACATAAGCAATTAAGCAATTAGCCAGGAGAACAACACATTTTATGTTATTACCTAATTCTTTTTATCAACATTTCTAAACTGTTAAATTACCATTGTGTATGATAGTGTCAAGTGATTTTCACAATATTGTTTCTGTTATTAAGTAAAATTTACAGAGTAGTTTACACGTCGTAAAGTAATAGAAGATCTATTGTGTAAATGGACAAAAGATGGTTTTCCACAGAAGAATCTTGCAGTGTTACTGATGGTGAATGAACTATTAAAGGTACTGACAGTAGCTTTGATTTGTATGAATGACAGTATTTTTCAGCCTGGTTAAATAAATGATTGGAGAAGAGACAAGATGCTGATAGAGAGCTGTGTACAATAAGCTTAATTTACTGCAACATTCAAACATGTTTGTGGCACCTTGATGAGTAAGTAATCAAGGCATAGAACATGATTACCTGTGTCTGCTAGAAGTGTTATCGGGAGGGAAAAATAGAGATTTAAAGTCTGATTACTCAAATCTGCATGACTTTTTTAGTATCAAAGCTACCATTATTAAATGCACCTGCTTTAACAGTACTTCTAAAATGTCATTGTCGGAACACAATATACAAATAAGAATGACATGCAGAAATTAGCACTGGATTACAAATACCACAGGAAGCATAGATGAGTGCGTTTAGAAGGGTGAGCACGGTAACATGCACTTAAGAGAAACTTCATGCAACAAGAGTTTCAATTTTTTGGTGAGAACTCAGGAATCTCTTGCTTATACAGAAGCTGAAAGATTTTTCACTCTGCTGTGTTTTGCTCTGATTGAAGTGAAAGCATGTTTTATTAGCTGAAGCTTGCAGTAGCAAAAATGTGTGATTTAGGCTAAGTTGTTATGAAGAATCATTGAATGCTTGACACTCCGTTGTAGCAGTCTAAGCTGCTGTGGTAGTCAGGGAGGAACGTTACACAGAGCAGAAGAGGTAGTAGGAAATTGACATAGAAATAAGAGCTTTTCCACCCAACAAAGAACAAGCAGGTCTTTACATATTGTCTGTTCTTGTCATCATCCCGGGATGTGGAGAAGGCTGAGGTACTCTACGACTTTTTTGCCTCAGTTTTCACCAGCAAGTGCTCCAACCACATTGTCCAAGTGACAGGAGGCACAGGCAGGGACTGGGAGAATAAAGAACCACCCACTGTAGGAGATCAGGTTCAAGACCGTCTAAGGAACCTGAAGGTGCACTATTCCATTGACCTGATGAAGCGCATCCATGGCAGGTGAAGTTGCTAAGTCACTGTCCATAATATTTGAGACATTGTGGCAGTCCAGTGAAGTTCTGACTGACTGGAAAAGGGGAAACATAACCCCCATTTTTAAAAACAGTAAAAATGAAGACCCAGGGAACTACAAGCTAGTCTTACCTCTGTGCCCGGCAAGTTCATGGAGCAGATCCTCCTGGAAGCTATGCTAAGGCATATGGAAGATAAGGAGGTGATTGGTGAAAGCCAGCATGGCTTCACAGAAAGCAAATCATGCCTGACAAATTTGGTGGCCTTCTACAACAGTTCTGGTGGGTAAGGAAAGAGCAACTGATGTCATCTACCTGGACTTGTGCAAAGCATTTGACACTGTCCCTCATGATATCCTTGTCTCTGAACTGGAGAGACACAGATTTGATGGATGAACCACTCAGTGGATAAGAAATTGGCTGGATTGTCACACCCAAAGAGTAGCACTCAATGGCTCGATGTCCAGGTGGAGACCTGTGACAAGCAGTGTTCCTCAGGAGTTGGTATGAGGACTGGTGCTGTTTAACATCTTCATCAGCAACATGGGCAGTGGGAGTGCACCCTCAGCAAGTTTGCCAACAACAGCAAGCTATATGGTGCAGTTGACCTGCTGGAGGGAAGGGACGTCATCCAGAGGGACCTGGACAAGCTGGAGAAGTGGGCCTGTGTGACCCTCATGAAATTCAACAACACCAAGTGCAAGTCGGGGCAATCCCAAGCACAGATACAGGCTGGGTGGAGAATGGATTGAGAGCAGCCCTGAGGAGAAGGACTTGGGGATACTGGTGGATGAGACGCTCAGCATGACCTGGCCATGTGCACTGGAAGCCCAGAAGGCCAACCGTGCCCTGGGCTGCATCCCCACCAGTGTCACCAGCAGGTCAAGGGAGGGGATTCTGTACCTCTGCTCCGCTCTGGTGAGACCCCAGTCCTGTGTCCAGCTCTGGAGCCCTCAGCATAGGACAGACATGGACCTGTTGAAGCAGGGCCAGAGGAGGCCACAAAAATGATCCGAGGGCTGGAACCCCTCTGCTGAGATGAAAGGCTGAGAGTTGGGGCTGTTCAGCCTGGAGAAGAGAAGGCTGCGGGGAGACCTTAGAGCAGCTGCCAGTGCCTGAAGGGGGCCTGTGAGAGAGCTGGAGAGAGACTTTTTACAAAGGCATGCAGGGATAGGACAAGGGATAATGGCTTCAAAAAGGGAGATTTAGATCAGATATGAGAAAGAAATTCTTCACTCTGAGGGTTATAAGGCCTTGGGCACAGGTTGCCCAGAGAAGCTGTGGCTGCCCCCTCCCTGGCTGTGTTCAAGGCCAGGTTGGACGGGGCTTTGAGCAGCCTGGTCTGGTGGAAGGGGTCCCTGCCCATGACAGAGGGGTTGGAATGAGATGATCTTTAAGGTCCCTTCCAACCCAAACCATCCATGACTCTATGATTCTATGATCACTTGAAGGAGGAGGGAATGTTGCCTATAAGACATATTTTTTCTAGGTGTTTCAGCTTTTTTCCCCTGGGATGAAGGTTTTGATTTGTACAGTGGATCAATGGATACTGCATCAATGCTGCAAATTAACATTTGAAGACCTGTTTAGATATTTTGTAGTTTAATCCTTTAATCATATTTATTTTGTGTTAATTGTTGTACAGGTTTCCAAATTAGTACAAATTTGTGCAAATATATATTTTTATTTCAACAAATACAGAAATATTTATAAAAGTATTTGCCTTTCATAATAACATTATCAATGCTCTTGTATTTTATTTACTCTTTTACACACACTTGACAATTATTATATTGTCCATCCCACATACTGAATAATGTCTAGCAGTGACTCAGCTTTCTTTTCTTTGAGTATAAATGCACAGAGGGTCTCACCACAAACAAGCTCCAGGTATTCTCTAGAGTATTTTAGGCAGCTCTGCCTTTCTGAGAGCACCTGAGCAGGAAGAGTCTATGGGCTGGAAAGGCAAGATTCATTTAGAATGACCTGGTGAGATGCTCAGAGCTCTTGGCAAAAGTTGTGTTGCCTACTTTTCACCAGTGTTTCAGACTGAAGTCTTCCCTCATTCTGCTCACAGTCCCTCTGCAAGAAAAGTGTTATGCCTCTTTGCTTGGCTAGAGAATTAACAGAGTCTGCATTTCCTTTCAGAAACTCCAAGTGACTGTGGCTGCTGCTGACTTTCTCTGGGAATTAGGAACATGTTGCATGACCTCATGAGCTGTTCTTGATTAGCTGCATCACAAGGGGTGAAGTCATGGCTGTTGTATTTTGCAGAATACATCAAAAGCCTTACATGATATTCAAATTCCTTGATCTGATGCATCATATTAGATTGGATGATACATTGCAGCCATGCACTTGTCATGCTGCCAGAACAGAAAGTAAATCAGAACTCCCCATCTGAGGTGGGAAAAAATGTTGTCACTAATAACACCTGTATTTCTTTTCAAATTTGTGGATAAATGTTGCTCAATAACTGTAATACACACCTTTGCACTTCTGTCCACCATGCCAAAACTGTGGAATTCAGCAGGCAGATAAGGGTATCCTGAGGTGCATATTGATTTTAGAACGCTAGTATGTCACTTCCAAGACAAAAAAGAGTAGGATCTTTTAAATTTACCAATCAAATGTAACGTAGGTGCTAGACTCATGTTGAAAGTTAAGTCAGTCTTCTTACAGAAAAATCCATTACAACCTACCTAGCTTGAAAGATAATTCATGTTAAGATAACTATTCTGCCTTCAAACAGCAGGAGGCAGATAGTTCATTTTAGTAATAAGAGCTGCTGTATTACTTTGGGCAGGTCCAATATGCAGGGCATGGTATTCTGGAAGCAGTGCTCCAAGCATCCATGGCAGTGGAGTCCTGAATTGCCGATCAGCATTTATCACTGCAACTAGCCAAACAATCTGCAAGGCTTCAGCTCTTTTTGCATTTATACAGTTACAAAACAGCCATATGCCAAGATTTCACGAGCCATGTGGCATACACCATAAATATTTATAAACTAGAAAAAAAAGAGCAAAATTATTAAACTAGAGAAGTCTGAGCATTCACTAGTTCAACACAGGTAACTTGGGGAAAAAGATTTGATTCTGAGACAACCAGTTTAATACAGGGAAACCAATTACAGTATGTTACGTCATAACTGATTTCTCTTTTACAGTACCTGTTTGTTACCTTAACCACCAAATGCAGTTATATGTATTTAATCTCTGGTTATGCTAACATGTTTCTAGTGTGTATTTAAGTGCGTGTGCTGTAATATTCAGATCTCTGCAGGAATGTTTATGGTGGTGAGTTTGTTATGAGTAAGACATTTCAAGCAATAAGTAAAAGGCAGCAAATACTACTTTTTAAATACTTTCCTTTAAGAAGGAAACTGCTAGTTTTACTCCTCAGTGGGGAAAAAAACAGAGCTAGAGTTGGGCTGTGTACGTAGCTATGAATCTTGTTTGCATGCATGCAGAGACACCCTTAGAGCAATGCGGGTAGAATTCAGTAGAGATTAAATTATCAGCATTTAGGGAGAGAAAAACGTATGTCATATCCCTTCTTATTGATTTGGTATTCTGTTGAGAAAAGGCTTATCTGTTCCAGGAGTTTGTGCAGATAAAAACATATATTGCAGAGCTGTACGCTAAATAGTACATAAAAACACTGGCAAGTCCCATCTCATTTATTTTAGTTCAGCACTTTCTCCTCAGAAAGTTTAGTTCCATATTTCTCCAGGATCATTACATTTAATCTGCCGTATAGAAATAAGCCTAACTTTTCTGATATGAAGCCTGAGAACACTATGAACAAATGAAATATCGTATTTGACTGGCAGTACACTTAATGTTGTAGTGGTATATTTAAGACATGCATGATGTGAGTTATATGTAACTAATGCACTTGCCAACAGGCTAAATGCCTTTTCAGTGCCTAGTAAAATCTTACGAAGCCTTTTTTGTCTTATTTTGGTTAAATTCTTTTTGTTGGTTTTCAAGAGGTCAGAGTGGGTTGGATAATATGAGTAAGTGCATGTAAACTGATGCAAAAACCAATGATAAAAGAAGGATATCCCTACAATATTCCAAAAATATTTGAGGAAGACTAGATGTATATAACAAATAACATCATTTGCATGCATCAGCGGAGGAAATAGGTGTTCCTTATATGGTCTGCAGATATATTTGCTACCATTAACAGGAAAATCACATTTTTAACTTTGTCAGTATCTCCTGCATTTAGGCAATACAGAAGCACTCCTGGTTGTAGCTAATGGGCCAGCACAGGACTAAGTGTATCCTGTTGCTCTTAAATTTGCTCTGAAGGACTTCCACAGGCAAAAATGAAACAAATTGAGAAAAAGAGAAAATGGAGCTGCACTGACAGGTGATTGTTGGTTTCTAATAATATTGAACTGTAAACTCGTAGAATAGTTTGAACTTGTCAGGTAAGGTGTCAGCTGTCTGCTCAGTACATGTGCTGTCACCATGGGTGCTCAGGGGTACAAGCTGTCGTCATAAATGATCTCCAGAAGTTGCTTTCCACAGTGATGCTCTAAGGCTCAATTATTTATCGCAGTATTGGCAAATACTAGAACATGAAAAGGTCTTGTGCCTGTACAAAGTAATTATTCCTGTGTGGTTTCAAGTTTTGATTAGACCAAGCACCAACAGCTTTAAACCTTCCAAATGCAGCTGCATTGTTTTCTGATAGTGCATGTCTATGGCATCCAGAGCCTGCAGAAGGAAGCATTAAATGTAGAATAAATAAAAAATAATGTAAATTCATGTTTTTAACATTTCATATGGCCTTGGTGAAATATAATAGGGATTTACTATCATCCAATATCCATGTGGTTAGCACCATAAGGAAAATAAAACTTCCTCAATCTATGGGTGCAAGGTTTTAGCTACAACTGCCCCAGTTACAATAGCCACACAATCCTGCAGAATTTTATTGGGTTTTTTTCCTTAGATCACCTAAATCATCTCTCCCAGTCTTTTACTTCCTCTCCTTCAAGAAAAGAACTTATCTTACTCGCTTTGAGCAATGTTTTTCTTTTTTAAATTTGCTTCTTTTTCAATATGTTCTTACACCTGATCGCAGTTGAATTTATCATAAATAAATTTATGTACCTATATACGTAAATAAAAATCCATATATATATCTCCCTGGCATAGAGATACATAATGCTGCAGTAAGGGTTAGTCTCCGCGGACAAATAATACAGAATTCAGAATTTTGATGCAAAACTGAATTAAGGAGTATTTTTGTGAGAATGCTTGTGTAACCCAAATAGCAACTTCACAGATCAGGAAATGTGAAAACTGTCAAGCAAAAAGGCAGTACATTTTGAATGTATATATCTGTGTATGTAAGTATACATATGTGTGTGTATGTGTATGTGTTTCTATAATGGAAGAACACTTTTTGGCTACAAAGGACTTCCAGCATACAAAGGAGAACTTGCCAAATATAGACAAATGCACTGAAAGAATTGTGTTATTAAAAATTGAGGTAATCTTTCAAAACTTTGTACAGAATTTCTGTCAGAGTTTTCAATAGGCCCTGCATGAGTCATTTGTGTAGTGTCAGGAATGAATTGCATTCCTTGCTACCACACACGTCTGAGATGTTTTTGCCATGCTCTGCTGAGTGACAGCCAGCACGAGAGGACTCACAGGCTGCTCCTCCCACCTGCTGTCAAGAGCTGGTGCCATCTTACTACATTTCAAACAAAAGCTCTTTAGAAATCCTGCCAGTGTAAAGACTCAGATTGGCTTCTGAGCAAGCAAAATGCAGCCAGGCTTCTGCGTGTAGATAATTTCGCTACCATCTCAGTCAATGAGGCTTTCCTGAATTATGTCAAGACCCAAGAAAATGGAAGGGATTGTGTGGGGTTTCATTGCTTTCTAAATGGCTGTTGCCCATTTCAAATGTGCATTAATTGGACAAGCAAAAGAAAACTGCTTTTCTTTAAGGTTCTCTTTTGCAGTTGAATGTGTAATCAAAAATAGAAGTAAAGAAATGCAGACGAGATAACTTGAAACGCCTGGACACTCTGCTCTGATTTAGCCTCTGAACTTTATGCTCTTATGCACCAGCATAATTGCACACATACATGTCAAGTTATCTTTTTCAAACAAAAGTACAAAATGTGCTGTCATCATGAGATCATCATCTCAGCCTCAGAGATAAATTACCAAATACAGCCGATAATATCAGGGTACATAGCACCTGATTGCATTTGTAATTCTGGAAATACTGGGAATCACTATTTTTGGCTTTTTTGTTGTTTCTGATTTAGGAATTATTTGCTTCACCCACAGTAGTACTACAAACAAAACCACTGCTGTGAACAAAGTACCTACTGTATATTAAGAAAATTGATATATCTGTAGTAGGTATTTTCTCTTTTTTTCCAGTCTTCCCTGTTGCTCTTGTTCAGGATAGAGTATGGACCATTTACCATGGAGAGTCACAAAGTACTTTTAAATCAGGGTAACCCCTAAGTGTTTATGTGCGCACCCTTACCTTCTGTTCAGCAAGGTCCTTCTAAAATCAAAATTATGTGTAGCAAAAGCTTCATCTGCCTCTTGTGTGGCTTTGCAATTGAAAAGATCTAAAATATCTAACCTCAACAGTCTTGGGGGATAAGTGGTAGTTTTGGGGTGAGACCTCTGGCCTGTGATATAAGAAGGTCAACACAGCTAATAATTTGTGAACTCAGAATGTCTAATGCCTGTACCTGCATGCAGTGCCTGTAGACAAGGTTTTCATTGAAGCTTATGGGGATAAGTGCATTAGTACACAAAAAGGAGGTCAATCAGGCTCTTTTTTGTGTGTTTTTGGGCTAACACGATGACACTGTTTAAGCTCGACAGAAACAAAATGCAGTGCTTTCTCGGAACAGAATATTCTTGCCCAGTTCCACAAAGCCTTTAAATCTGGTCAGTTTAACGTGACATTTGGGAAAAACAGGAAAGTTATATCCACTGTGAGCATAACCTTAGGAGTGTCTTTTTAACCTCACCTTGGCAAGACCTTTCTGCAAAGACTTGCTGGGAATCAGTCAGTGAGGAAAAATACTTAAGATGCTGTCGCTCTAAAAAATATAAACTTTCTATTCATGCCTGTGTTTTTTAAAATACAGTTTTCTATGAGAAAATGAACTATTGGATACCATAGCAAATTTGAAAATTACGTTTTTTCACCAAGTCATCTGACATAAGCACAATATTCTGTTGCAAGTCAGTACACAAATTACTGCTGATTTGCATTACAGTAATAGAGGTATATTTTCTGCTGCCTACAGAGCAAATAGTTAGGAAACGGTCCACTCCATGGAGCCACAATGCATGAGTGAGGAACATCTACTTACAGTCAGTGAAGAAAAGCTGTAAACTACACAAGAGTAATTTTTTACTTGAATTCTTGATAGAAAACTCTACTTAGCAGACAGTCTGCTGCAGTGATAAGCCAAAGACCTCTTATTCCTGTCTGCCAGCCAATGTAATGCTTTGCTTTCTAGTGAAAGGTAATTTACATTAAGACATGTTTTTATCTAGATTTTTTCCTGGTAGATGTAACTGGTAGACGTTGAAGTTTATTTCTCTGACTTGTTCATTTAAAATTATTGTATAACCATCAAAGTATGAAACTGAATGTGACAGAACATCTCCCGCATTCTTGAAGTGGACTGCAAAATTCTGATTTTGCCAAGCCTGCCACAAAGGTGCAGATTCTTTGACAGTAAACACTGGGTTTTAATAAATTAGGCTTATAGGCATCTGAAAGAGCAAGGGCTACAGAAGCCTTTTAAAAGATTGATCTTTGAGAAAGGAATACTGAGAACACAAGGGAAAAACAAAAAAAAAGCAGGAGATATCTGATGGATCTACAAGGAAAACACATCACCCAGAGCTGAAAATGTGTTCTTTTCAGATTTCTTAATGCTGTGATTTCACAGACTTCTGTGTGTGTTGGTGCTCAAAACTTTTAAGTTAAGATTCTGACCTCATTAATAATTGATCATCTCCTGTCTTTCTGCTGGTTTATGGCAGACCAGTCTTCACCCCCTGTGGTAGTTTGCAGCTCTTTCTTAGCTGCAACAGATGTCAGCAGGGGTTGTGTGGCTATATTCAAATATAGAGTTTTGCAAATTTCAGATATTACTTTCTTTGGGATCCAGCCTTTTTTATTATACAAAATAGTTATGTTTTTGAGAGGATTGTGTTTGCTTTTCCAGCCATAGCTATATTTTTCTCTTCTACTGCCTTTGGTTGAACAATGTTTATTTTCTTCTTTTTCAAAAATGTTAGTTGCAATTAGTTGTAGCCTTCTGAAGTACTGAAGGGAGTACTGAAGTACTGAAGTACTTCTAGGGAGTTTTGGCACTTGATTTCTCTTCATATATTGGAAAATGACTCAAATGTTTTTACTAACTTGCTCAGTGTGAACAAGACATAACATTTATTGTCTAACTTTTAGTATGTTAAGCATAGAAAGCAACAAGCATGATGTTTGGAACATCTATATGGCTATTTATACTGAAGATAGGGGTAATATTATTGAATACCTTTAACATATCTACAACATGACTTTCGAGTGTCATCTCAAAGATATGAAGACTCCTCATAATGGCCTTGAACAAATGGCCTTTCAGTCTGAAGAAGAGAAGGCTGCGAGGGGACCTAATATATGCTGATAAATATCTGAAGGGTGGGTGTCAGGAGGATGGGGCCAGACTCTTTTCAGTGGTGCCCAGTGACAGGACAAGAGGCAATGGGCACAAACTGAAGCACAGGAAGTTCCTTCGGAACATGAGGAAGAACTTCTTCCTTCTGAGGGTGACGGAGCACTGGAACAGGCTGCCCGGGGAGGTTGTGAAGTCTCCTTCTCTGGAGATATTCAAGACCCACCTGGAAGCGGTCCTCTGCAGCCTGCTGTAGGTGACCCTGCTTTGGCAGGGGGGTTGGACTAGATGACCCACAGAGGTCCCTTCCAACCCCTACCATTCTGTGATTCTGTGATTCTGTGATCATGGAGTTCATTGTTGTTAGTTCAGGATCGCTTAGAGAGGCTTTAAGTTTAGGAACCTATTCTAGATTGTGTTGAAGCTATAAAAAACGTGCTTGTGGTTTCTTTGTTATTTTCTTCAGTGGAAGTACTGTAGAGCATAATGAAGAATCAGCTGAAGGTGACTGGGTAAAAAAGACCAAGCTCGCTCAGAAGATCTGTATGCACCCTTGCCAGGAGGTCCATTTTGTCTAGTTTGAACCTTGAAGGTGTAGGTCCTGGTTACTACCTGACTATTGGTGGCCTCTATGCGTATCACAGGAAGGCCTCTAGCTACAGATCCCTTTCTATAACTCTGGAATTGTTTTGTCCAGTGTTCTTTGTGGGGAGCCATCAGTTTTGAAATTGTTTCCAGCCTCAGTCATCTAGCAGTACTTTCCTTAACCTTATAAAATTTTTTTTTAGACCCTGTTGTAGTGTTGGAATTGAAGCTGAGCTGGATATGTTCTCATATGGCTTAGGGTGCAAAGGTAGGAGTGTTTTAATTTTATAAGTCTGAAGAAAAATAATAGAATAATAATATTGTTCAGGGCTAACTTGAGTTGTAGGGGCCAGTTACAGACAGTCAGTCATTTTCCTAAAGAATATGGTCTACTGAGGCATAAGGAGAGACAATTCCAAAACAGGCGTAATTTCAGCCACCAAGCTCCATGTCCACAGACCTCAGTCTTCTGTGTCATTTTCTTTTTCAAACTGAGAAGAGTATGGGTAACCTTAGGAATTATTTGTCTGCATTGATTTACACTGTTGGCTATGCACAAATACATCAGTATCCCTTTGATTAATTATTTGACAGTACAAAGGATGGAATAGCTGTCAGGTTTTTAAAAAAAAATGAAAAAATCTTTCAAAAATTGCAAAGCTCTTTCCATTTTTATGAAAATATACGTAAAACATTCTAAGTGAAAAAGCAGCATTTTATTCTTTGCTATTAAATTAAATTTAAAATATTTCAGAGTTTGCATTTTTACTTTTATACCTGCTCTTATGAAAATGAAACAACTTTATAGATAATTGTGAACTTCTTCAATAGAAGTTCATACCACTATTAAAATGGTCACACTTATAATTTTATGAAAACTATCATTCAAATTTCACAGACAAATCAATTTTTTATCACCGCCAAATACTAAAACTCTGGTTCCAGATCAGTTTCACTTAATATTTAATTTAATATAGTGCAGTTTGAATTAACTGCTACTGCATCTGTGGGTTCCAGTTTAAAATCTCGGTTTAAACTGTTTGAAGTTCATTTAATCCAAGTTCTTTGTTGAAAATTCCCATGATATTTCCCAGTCAATCAGTTTTTGTGGGATTTTCATCGTGAAAGCTCTAGAAGGGGATATATGGTAAAACCGGTAAAAGTTAATCAATTGTAACTTTTATCTGGAATGTAGAAGTGCATTTCCATGATCCTTCTTTTCCTTACCCGGATTAGAAACTAAACCTGGGCCAGGCAAGCCTAATGGCCAAGATATCGATCATCTATTTCAAAAGCATACTTTTTCACCGTGTATCTCTCAGGGTGGTTTTTTTCGGTATCTGGCAGTACAAAGTGATTTGCTTATTTATTAAAACTTTGGGAGACCAGGAAAATGCTTTTCTGTATAACTACAGGCTTGGTCAACAATTTTAGCTAAGTGTTAATCCCTGAAATCAGTCATGCCTTGTGCTTTCCGCACACTCCGCAGTAGTTGCAGGGAGCCGATAAGCGTTACAGGGTGTTTCGAAAGCCAAGAAAATATGCCTGTGTCAGATCAAAGGCCGAACTGAGTCCCCGGGTTGGATATGTCCTGCCAGTAGCCTAGTCTTATTTTGGCCAGAGGTCTATTTACAAAGCTCTGTAAAAGGGGCTCCAGGGTGTCCTTTTGACTAGTAACTGATAATCTTTCTTATGTCTTGGAGAATGAAGATTAATAGACCTTTTAATTGTATTCAAGCCAATACATTACAAGATTGTTGCCTTAGAAGTGACAAGCCTTTTAGTCTAAAAGGAAAAAGAAACTTGATTTCTTCTGTAAACCTGTAAAAACACTTCTCTAGCTAAAAAAGCCAATGCCAACTCCTACATCACTGTGCACCAATTTTGTTTATTTCTGCTGGTCACCACCAGTGTATTGCTGGAAACAAAAACCTGTTCTGTCATTTCAGGGGGGAACACACACACTCAAAAAAAAAGGACAAAAAACAAAGAACCTTACTGTTGCTGGCAAATTCTGGTAGCACAGTTCTGACATTTTTAGTTTACAGCTACAGCAGCATAGCTGTTTGAAACAGGGTATGCATAATAATCCTGGCTGACAGATGGGAAAAGTCATTCTCAAAAAGAACGGCTAAATGATGCTGTCTTGGCTGCATTTCCTATGAAAATAAGAGTCATGTACTCAGAGTTTTTAAATACAAGGAGGAACTTTACACACAGTCAGGTTTTTGTTAGTATTTCAACAGTTCAGTAGTTATATTAATTATTAGTCACTTTGCAGTATCTTGTGTGCAAGCTTATTTTCACTTGTTGATCTATAACCCAGATATTCATAGATTATTGGGACATTTTTATGTACTGCAGAAAATATTTGCAATATCATTAATCACCTGAGAAAAACCAACCAGTGAATAATGAACTTCCATACTACCACAGTTATTTTTCATTTTAAAAACAAAGTGAACTCGTCATGCATAGGTGAGGCCATTTATGATCCCAACATTTTTACAAAGGTATTTATCAGTCCTCCAATAAAAGGTGTCGTGTCATCTTCCCTACTGAAAACCAAGCAGAAGTTGCAGTAATTCACTTGTAGGGAAGGATTTTGCTCCCAGGCATTGCATCACTAGCCTTTGATTTCAGTTTAAAAACCATAATGCACCAAAAACCTAAGACAAATGAAATCTGAGATACCTAGAATCCTCCTAACTGCATTTCAAAAGCTGACATTATTTCAAAGTGCTGGTATAAAATTTTAACTTCCTCACTCTTCACATTTCTGGTTATCAAGTGTCATTCTGAAATTTACAGTTAAATAGACCACACTTCACCTGCTTATATTCCAAGTTTACTCCCGACTGTGTTTGCCAGTATTTTGCTGCTGTTTTACCCACTCCAGCACCTGAGATTCCCTGCAGTGGAGCCCACACTGGGACAGAGCCCACAGCACTGGCATGCAGGAAATCTGTCAAATTTACTCATCAACTTGAGATATATTTTAGTAGAATAATAAGAGGTAACAGAACTCCTTTCTTGCTCTCCTCACAATTTAAATAGAGTGGAGCATGACCATCTAGCATCTCAGGATGATCTATTCCTTACTCATAAAAGAGAGGAAAAGCAAGAAGAAATGGAAATGGTCGATATTTCTCAGAATTTTTTTTTTACTCCGATAATTGTTCTTTTCTGTCTTTTATTTTCACCTTTAGTCACAGTCAAAAGGTTTTGATGAAAAGTTATCAGCATCATTATTATTAGTACAGCAATAATTGCTTTAAATTATATCTTCCAGAAATTACACTCCTGAAAGCTACTTCTTATTATCATCCAGTTTTATGCAATTTTTGCTTTTAAAGGCATGTATTATTATGTAAAGAACTGAATGTAAATGAAATCTTCTTCCCATTTCCGTATCTATTTCTAGCCATAAGTAGGTGCCAGGATCAGCAAATTGTACTGCACAGTCACTGTTTGCAGTAGTGTTCAGCTGAAGACCTTGACAGAGAGGTAGCATAACACGCCATCAGTGTGTTGTATTGTGAACTACTCACAATCATATTCTTTTATTCCTCCCGCTCTTTTTTTTCTTTAATGGCAAAGTACTGTTTTGTCCTTGTCCTTCCCACAAGAGCTCCAGTTGATTGATCTAACACAGAATGGTATTACAGATTTTGTCAGCTCTTCAAGTGTACTAATGCAGCTCAAATGCTTCTTCTAACTCCACCAGATGTCTAAGACTGCTTAATCACGGGTAATTTAATGGAGAATTTTTAAATCTCTTAGAATCATCAAAGACTGATAAGCTTTGAATATTCCATAGCAAACAGAAAGACTATTGCTGGGTTTTTTTAATGGTTTATTGACTGTTGGTGACCAGTGCAATCAACTATGTCATCTCTATTAAATTCCTCTAATCACATTTACAGTAAAAATACTCCTGCACACAGATGTGAAATATTCAATGTTATGAAAAAAAGTTATAGATTTTATCATCACTGATCTTATAATTTTGAAACACTAAACTTTCTTTTACTTCAGACTATGTTCAGATCTGGACATAGAGGATACTGCCATTTGCCATGAGAACATGAAAACTCCCCGTTCAGTTGTGGGAGTTACCAAAATTCACAGAACTAATTCCAGTTTGAGGATCAGTATGAAACCAGTATTATCTTGTGTAAGCTGCAGGCAGGATTTACTAGTGTGTTGGTACTACGACTACAGAACAACAACTGCCTTGAGTTTCCATAGGAAATGGGTACCAAGTCACTTTGGTGCTTTTGAAAATCCAGGTCCTAAGGCTAAAATTTGCTGCCTTTTTTTTTTTTTTAACATGTTAGGTTTGAGATAACAATAAAATTAGATTAGTCATGGTTTAGTAAAGTGTGGTTATAAAAAGTTTATCTGTAAGAAATAGATGCTGCTTTTAAAATGGCTATTCAGTTGATCATATAAATCTGATTTATCTGAATTACAGATATATAGTTCAGATAAGTCAGATATAGATAGATAGATTAGATAGACAGATAGATAGACAGATAGATAGATAGATAGATAGATAGATAGATAGACAGACAGACAGATAGATAGATAGAAAAAAATTCTATAGTAATTCAGGTGTTTTTTTCTCTTTTTCCCATAACATGTAAATAACCATTATTACTAAGCACATAAACACAATAATGAAGGATTCACATAGTCTGTACTATTTAAGAAGTAGCTGCTCCGTAAGAAGTTACTCATGAAAATAAAGTGAACTGTGAGCTTGTGTGTGTGTTTCACTTCAAAAATTTCAGAATAATGGCCTGAGATGTATTTTTGAGAGTCCACGGAGATTTCAAGAGACAGGTCTCACCTCCCAGTTTCTCACTTTTAAATTGTACTGGGGACAGCTGACGGTACATGGTATTCTTTCTAATTTGCTTCTTATGTATAGTTGCTGCAGTCACAAAGTGATTCAAAGGGAATATGCTCTTTAAGGAAAGGCAAATCAGAGTAAATAAGAAAATAGAATTGCATTTATTAGCTTAGCCTAGAGGACTACAGATACTAAAATTATAGTGGCACAATGTTAAAATAATGTGGAAGGTCTAAGCTTAAATTGAAAAAGAAGCTAGCAAAACAAACATCACATTTTTAAAGAAGCAAAATAATGACACTCCAATCTTATTTCATCTGAAAACAACCCATCTCTACCTGGGTTCATGAGCAGAATTTTAATTTTAAACATATGCTAGCTAATACAGACCCAATTAAATGTAAATACACTTTATTTTATTTTACTTAGAAAGCATATAAATCCTTAATAGTGGAATATTCAACAAAATGCTCTGAAGTGCTTCTTCCTATAAAATAATTATGGCTGCTTCTAGAGCATTTCCTTTTGTCTCATAACTTATTTTCTTACTGTAATATTTTCACCATTAATTTATCCTAACAGTGTATCTTTAAGTCACTATACTAAAACAACTTTGCTACTTACGAAGCTGCTACGGAAATTAGATTTCTCTACCAAGAGTGTGTAATTACTTGTTTGGGTTTTTTCCTTCAAAGTTTTTAGATGCAATTAGGCATGATGGATTATAGTTTGGGTTTTTTTTACTATGGGCCTTTGGAAAACAGCCTGAAATGCTAGGCTTCATAGTTTACAAACAATAAATGCTCCTGAAATGTTGTTGGGAACATATAGATGTTGCGCATCTGCAGTAAGTGTACTATACCATCACAAATTTTCCTTTTATCTATAGTGTTTGGGCATGGAGGAGAATGCTAAGTGCCTACATCTGATGCAGTAAGATAAGGAGATCTGCAGTTCTGTCTTTATGCTGTAGACACTGCAAGCCTGTCCCTCCTTTTCTTAGGCTTTTTGTGCAGACAGCAGCTATTTGGGTGTGCCAGTTTCCCTTGGAAAAAAATCATGCAAACCTCAAAGTCTTGAATGAAGAGTAAATAACCTGCACAAGACAGCATAAGTGCATTAGACTGTCTTGGTGGGATTCAGGTGCCCAACCATGAGTCTCTACCACTACCGTAAGCATCGCAAAATACCTGAGACCTCCTTGCAAGGCCAGGATATGTGATAGGCAGATTGGCATCCTGATGAAGTAGAAGCTAGAGGCCATGCAGGCCTTTTTTTTGCACTCTTTTGAGGGTAAGTACTACTGTTACTTCTTATTATGATGTGCGTTGGATACAGGTTTATTTCTTTTTGATTCCTGATACTTTTAGTCCAAGGGACTCTTTGCCAAATAGAATAGGACTACCCAAAAATTCATCAGCATTATCTGGAAGTAAGTGATAAAAAAAAATGTCTACAACCACAATGGTAAAAAAATAAAAGAAATCCTGATAGAAAAATGACATCTCTAAAATCACAAAAATAATGGTGGGTATAGGATTAGCTATACTGGGAATGGAACCATAATATCTGCAAAAGGAGACTAAAAAGAACATTTTAAATAATTATTAAAAAGCATTATTGAACTAACCTTAACCCCCAGCATTCCTGAAATCTTCCAGCACATGTCTCTGCTTTGCATCTTTACATTGAAACCAAGATTGTATGTCCTCAGATGAAGAGATGCACAGCTGAAGGACAAGTGAACCATCTTACCATTATCTTCATTGTGAAACAGGACCCAGTGCCCCCTGGATTCTGGCGGTTCTTTCTTCTCCTTTAACATTACAATGTAGATAAGGAGTGTGTTATTTTTAAAGACTGTCTTCACTTTCATGCTTTGGTTCACATGATGGGGTATCCTCACAGAGCATGAAATGGATTCCTTTCAGACTAAATTAACCCAAAAGACATGCTTCAAAAGTTGGTCTAGACTACCTGGAAGTAAAAACCCTGCAGTACACACTGTGTAGACATCCTGGTCTCCATATCAGCTGCTTTGCTTTACATACCTGTGCCCATTGCTCTGTGCTGCTTGTCAGTGTAAATGCAGCCTACCTGTGCTTATTGGTTTCCCAGTCACCAATGCTTTGGGCAGTGTGGCTGGGTTTTGCTGATCATTGGAGAATCACAGAATGGTTGACGTTGGAAGGGACCTCTGAAAGTCATCTTCGTCTAGATCCCCCAATCAAGCAAGGCCACCCAGAGCTGGTTATAATGTAGGACCATCTATGTCCTCTGTTAGTTCCTGAGGTGCTGGAGACTATCTTAGAATTATAGAATCATAGGTTGGAGAAGACATCCAAGATTATCAAGTCCAACCATCTGCCTAACAACACCATGCCTACTTAAACCGTGTCCTGAAGTGCCACATCTACACGTTTCTTAAACACCTCCAGGGATGGGGAATCAACCACCACCCTGGGCAGCCTGGTCCAATGCCTGACCACTCTTTCAGTAAAGAATTTTTTTCCTAATAGCTAATCTAAACCTCCCCTGATGCAACACGAGGCCATTGCCTCTCTTCCTATTGCTGGTTACTTGGGAGAAGAGACCAACACCCACCTCACTAGAAGCTCCTTTCAGGTAGTCAGAGAGAGCAATAAGGTCTCGCATCAGCCTCCTCTTCTCCAGACTAAATAGCCCCCGCTCTCTCAGCCGCTCCTCATAAGACTTGTTCTCTAGACCCCTCACCAGCCTTGTTGCCCTTCTCTGGACATGCTCCAGCAACTCAATGACCTTCTTGTAGCGAGGGACCCAAACCTGAACACAGTACTCCAGGTGCGGCCTCACCAGTGCCGAGTACAGGGGCACAATCACCTCCCTACTCCTGCTGGCCACGCTATTCCTGATACAAGCCAGGATGCCATTGGCCTTCTTGGCCACCTGGGCACACTGCAGGCTCAGGTTCAGCCGGCTGTTGACCAACACCCCAAGGTCCTTTTCCACCGGGCAGCTTTCCAGCCACTCCTTCCCAAGCCTGTAGTGTTTCATGGGGTTGTTGTGACCAAAGTGCAGGACACGGCATTTGGCCTTGTTGAACCTCATACAGTTGGCCTCTGCCCATTGATCCAGCCTGTCCAGATCCTTCTGCAGAGCCTTCCTACCCTCGAGCAGATCAACACTCCTGCCCACCTTGGTGTCATCTGCAAACTTACTGAGGGAGCACTGAATCCCCTCATCCCGATCATTGATAAAGATGTTAAACAAGGCCAGACCAAAAACTAAGCCCTGGGGAACACCACTTGCAACTTGCTGCCAGCTGGATTTAACTCTCTTCACTACCACTCTCTGCACTCAGCCATTCAGCCAGTTCTTCATCCAGCAAAGACTACACCCATCCAAACCATGGGCAGCCAGTTTCTCCAGCAGGATGCTGTGGGGAACAGTGTCAAAGGCCTTACTAAAGTCTAGGTAGATGACATCCACAGCCTTTCCCTCATCCACTAGGCGGGTCACTTGGTCACAGAAGGAGATCAGGTTGGTCAAGCAGGACCTGCCTTTCATGAACCCATGCTGGCTAGGCCTGATCCCCTCATTGTCCTTCACGTGCCTGGTGAGCGCACTCAGGAGAAATCGTTCCACAATCTTCCCCATCACCGAGGTCAGGCTGACAGGCTTGTAGTTCGCAGGATCCTCCTTCTGGCCCTTCTTGTAGATGGGTGTTACATTGATGATCCTTCAGTCACCTGGGACCTCCCCTGTTAGCCAGGACTGCTGACAGATGATGGAGAGTGGCTTGGGCAGCTCCTCTGCCAGTTCCCTCAGCACTCTTGGCTGGATCCCATCCGGCCCCATAGACTTGTGAGTGTCCGGGTGGCATAGCAGGTCGTTAACTGCTTCCTCCTGGATTAAGGGAGGTTTGTTCCACTCTCCTTCCGTATCTTCCAGCACTGGGGTCTGACTACCCTGGGAATAACCACTTTGACTATTAAAGACTGAGGCAAAGAAGGCATTAAGTACCTCAGCCTTTTCCTCATCCTTGTTGGCAATATTCCCCCTTGCATCCAATAAGGAATGGAGACCCTCCTTGGCCCTCTATTTGTTGTTGATGTATTTGTAAAAACATTTTTTGTTGTGCCTTACAACAGTGGCCTTGAAGGCCATCTTCTTAAGCCAGAGTCGTAGTGTATGTTTCTGTTCCAGGAGAGACTACTTGAGCTGTGCAGTCACTCAGCTTCCACAGGTGATCTCATGAAAGCTACCCACTTCCCCTCCTGAGGCCTGGCAACACATGGCTTGTCATTCATGTGCTGTCCTGCCTGCTTAATAGTCCCGGCAAATTCCTGGAATTTAGTTTGTTTCCACCAAGTATGCAGAAGAGGGAAAAGGTGTGTTGAGAGTGGGGAGGGCATGTTCACAAGGTTATGGCTGATATTTCATGGCACATCTACTGCACTTGTACTGAGCGTCCTGACATAATGGAAACAGGTCAGCAGGTTGTGGTATGCAGTGCATCACCATGAGGACTATCTTGAGTCTGGAAGCCGTATAGCTGTGCTCAAGCACAGTGCATGCAAATGCAGTTGTTCTTCTTGCGGATCCAAACTGGTTTATGGGCGGCTGTCTCAAGTGTCAAGAAGCGTCTCAACCTTACGTTCCTGCTCTTTGGAGAAGTAAATGTTGCCGGGCAGAAAGCCTCTGCATCAACAAGTTGCAGTTCTCAAGGAGTTCAGGTGCAAAGCTGGCTATATGAAGACTGGGCATATCTGCATAGTCGGATGCTGAGTGGTGAGATTTATGAGCTTCGGATTACTCAGAGCAAGGACAGAGCATGCATGTGACTGTTTTCTCTTGATCAAGAAGACCTGCTTACAGTACAAATACTAGTCACTCCACATTTAACTGCACACTGACACACAGTTCATGCTGCACATCAGTGCAGTGCTTCATTAAAAATGTTTTCTATTCAGGTGGATTTATCTCTGGCTTTTCTTAAATTAATTCTCCTCCAAATCACACTGAATCATCTTTAACATCTAAAGAAAGGCGGGAAACAGATATGTACAAAGGGATAGCTATAGCCCAAGAGAGTTGTTTCAGACACAAGATGTTAAACTGCTTTTTGATCAGCTGCTTGTAGAAATGTACATTAAACTGTAAACCATGGTTCTTCTTGTAACCAGCTAATGATCCTATCAGTCGCAGACTAATTGCCTCTACCTCGTTCTAAATTCTGCTGCATTGAAAAAACCAAAGTCACATTCTGATCCTGTTAATCACATTCAGCTTTGAAGAGTACATAGTGGTTGTGTGTTAATTCAGCTTCTCTCCCTGGTAATTTGTTTGATTGCCTGTTACTTGCAATCTGCACTAACTTAATAAATGTGTTCTGCATCTTTATGGGAAGTCATGACTTGCTTTTAAGCCATTCTAATGCAGAAGTTTTGCTGAGAAATTGGGGTAAATTCTTCTCACCTTTCTGCTCTAAAGCACTTTAAATAGGAAGAATGAAAAGCAAGGTTGTTCACACTTTGCAGAAGGTAATAAAGCAACAGTAAAAGCTATGTTTCTTTAATGCTAGGCTAATAGCAATCTTTATTGCCTTGAGGCTTCTCATCAGCTTATGAATATATAAGTAAATAAGATGCTAAAGTACGACAAGGTACATGATGCTACATCTTTTCATTCTTTTCCTCCATCTCCAGCAATATGTATTGACTGTATTGTCTAGAACTAGGACAGAGACTGTCTATTCATTACTTCTTTTTTTTTATTATTTTTTTTAAATATAATATGCACACACAAACACACACACATATTCTACATCCTGCTGTATAAGTCTTTCAGAAAAAGACAGAACATATGCCGAATTACCTTTCAGCTTCCCACATCATTTTTCTAAAGAAGAGTACAAGGCCACTGGATATGTCCTGTAAGCACAAAACAATCGTTACTAGGACATTTTTATTAACACTGGATTTGTGTGATAACAAAGATTTGTTGTGATTTTACCTTTGAAATCCCTGAATCTTAATGAGAATTTTTTCTCACTGTTCTGAATTTCAATAAGAAATACTCTGATTTTCATGGCCATGTTAAATATTCGTGAAACCCTTTTAGATTACTTTCAATATTTTAAAAATAAATAACTTTTTTATGGAGGCATTTTTTCAAATTAACAGGAAAGACTTCATCTATTAGTATACGAAGGATTCTCTGCTCAAAAGAGGTTACACATGGAAAATGATAATGTTAAAATTGTTTATAAAGAGAATCTAAAGTTGACTGAAATGTTTAGTTCAAATGCTGCCTGGCAGTGCGGACCAAATAGTGATTCCTTACCACATGAGCCTTTTTGAAAAACAGACTATTCATTTAGACTCCAAAATGTTTGGAAGCAAGGTCTGGAGACCTGGTGTTTATTAATTCACGAAAGACCTATACTAATTAGCAGTGTTCATTTCCCAGGGGCCCACTTACGCTATGGAAGCAAGATCCCCTGCACTCCTTAGCGAAGAAAGAAGTCCCTTCAAGCAGTCCATGACAGCATTCAAAGCAAACTCCTGCTCTGAGTGATTATTGATTGAGTGACTCTCTCTCTCCATTGACCAAATAGAAAATAGAAAGAATTGTGCCTCCCAAGGATACTTCCCTCATATTCTGGGGTGCTCCTTTCAGCAACATTGCTGCTATCAGATGGCAATACATTACTTCATTCTGGTAGAACCAAAACTCTTGGGCCATCTGCAGATGATGACATTTTCTACTTACTGTCATAGTATCTCAGTATTGAAGCTTTTAAGTTCTTCCTTTTCTGAAAATGATTTGCTACTCATTATTTGCTACCTGTTTTGAAATGTTGTGGCACGTGTCCCTAGCATTCCTTGTCTGACTGCTCTAAAGAGTCATTTTTCCTCTTCTTTTCTTATAAATGTACTCTTACGCTTTTCTGTGTTTTCTTCTTTATAGAGTCCAAACTGTAGTTCCCATCTTTCAAAGGGATCAGCTTGGACCAACTGACTTCTTTTGCTTGTTTATTTTTCCTTCTCTTCTCATGATTAATGTCGTATGCTTTGTATCACATCTGTTCTTCTGTCTTGCCCCACACTCCAGTTGAAATCTAGTTTGCTCAGGGGGCCTCAGCTTCCCAAAATCACAAGACTAGCTTTTCAGCATTTGATCAGCCAGAGAGTCTTTATTTCTTCACTTACTCTTTTTAATTTTTTGCTGTAAAAACATATCACCCATCTTCTCATGGTGTTCAGCACCCCTCTCATTTCACTCTAATATTTTTACTATTAGTCTCTCTTGCCTGATTTAATGGACAATATTAAAAATGCCGACTGTTTCACAGGCATTTATTGTTTGAAATAAATCTACCTTTTTTTCTTTTTTTACGGGCTTGCTGCATTGCTGGGGGACACAGAACAAAGCCTCAGTTTTACCTTCACATTTCAAGAAAATGTCAGTTTTGATGGGGAATTCAACTCCTCCATTCTTCTTCTAAAAATACATTATTGGGTCAATTTACTTCTGTCATTGTATTCTGTTCCTTGATCATTTTTAATCCAAGGCATCTGGCCCGAATAGGTTATATTTACTGTTGGGTTCTGGTTCAAAAGAACTGATCACAGATGTGCTGACCCACATGAAAGCCACTTGAAAGCTCAGATTATATTAGGCTTTAAGATTCCTGCCTTGCATTTTTAAAAGTCTTGTGCTAGGATTATAAAATGAAGAACTCAAAAAAAATCATGGAATGAAAAATTCAGACTTTTTAGAGGTACAGAAAGAAATAAAGACTTAAAGAGAGAACAAAAGTTCAGCAGGAAAGAAGCGTTATAGCAAATGTTTTAAAAGAGTAAGGCACAGACTTCGTTACTGCAAAGGAAATGGAAAGGCACTTGGGGAATCAACCTCTGGCATATGGTATTCTGATTATTAGGAGCACATGGGAACACGTTTTTGGCTAGAAATTATTTGCAGTGGAAACTGCAGTTTTGTTGGGGCAGTGTATGGCACCTAGTGCAATGGGAAACAATACAGAGGTCAGCCCTGTTGTGCCATTAGGTGGTATAAACAGTAAGTAACAACCAGGAAACAAGAGCAAGTTGACTTGGAACTTGGAGATGGAAAGTTACTGTCTATGGTGTCAGCATGCAGTGGGCATGGTTGCAAAGCTGTGCAAAGCCACCTCTTGGACTGGGTCCTCTCTCACCATGCACTAAGGGGCTTCTTAACAACCCTGAGTTTTCCCACCTGCATCCAAGAAATGTATGTGAACAATGTGTGACATGCTGCACCGTTTTGCCTTGGCATAGTGTAAAGTCAGACTGCAAACAGAACTGTACTAATCACATTCTCCTGTGGTTTTTTTTTTATTTCTGTTTTGTTTAGGTTGACCTGCTTGTCCCTACAAAAATCACTGGCATAATTACCCAAGGAGCTAAAGATTTTGGTCATGTCCAGTTTGTGGGGTCCTACAAGCTTGCTTACAGTAATGATGGGGAGCACTGGATCATATACCAAGACGAAAAACAAAAGAAAGATAAGGTAAAACAAGGAGCAAATTGATATTTCAGTTGCGTTTACAGAGGACTACGTTTGTAGTAACTCCAGTGCTGGAAGCTTGTAGATTATTGCATGCTGCCTACTTTATAGGGTTCTATATGCATAGGACCCCAAAGATAAAAGCCAAGGTAAATAAAAAAGAGTCATATAACACAGTGACATTCACAGTGCAGTAATATCATACCTATCAGTGCAATGCACCTGATTTAATGCTATTAAATATGGAATATAAAACTTTACAGTTCTCTATTTATTGGAATTATTTCTTCCTTTAACTCTAGAGGAGAAGGTCTATAACTTACAGTTTATATGCATATTAAAAAACAGTGTCTCAGTGCATATTTTGGTAAGTATGCACTATTTTCTGTAATTTTCTGTAAAGCACATTTTTAGTGTACCTCATTACCTAGCCATTTTGGATGCATTTTTTTTTTCTGGAAATTAATCACTGGGGTTTCAAATACCCAATGGAAGGATTATTTTTATTACACTATTAAATGAATACAAAACATTAAAATTTTCACAACTTCCTTTGCAAATGTTTAATGGGAGGCGTAGAGAAAGTATAGGTTTGCTGATTGATTTACCTAGAAGCATTTAACTTTTCTCTTGTGATTTAGGATGTTATTCGTTATACCTTTCCTTTAAACTGTAGAACACTTTTATACTGGAAATACCTGAATTCATAATGTCATCTGTTAAGAAAGAGATTACAGCATATGCATTGCTGAAGGGAAGCGTTAAGCAAGCTGACAAAATGTGAATTATTTATTAAATATCTTTGTGGCATTATGTCTGACTGAAACAAAAGATACATTAATAAGAATATCAGACAGCTGATATGTCTGATAATGCATGTCTCAAATCTGGTGTTTTTAACATCTGTATTCAGAGTGACAAATGTTCCCACTTGTACTTATTTTTCTTAGAATAAATGGAAAATCTTCAGTAAAAAAATAATACCATTCATATTCATACCATTCTTTTTTTTTTCTGAGGTAATGAGGAAGCTTTTCATATGTATTGGTATGTGTTGTATGAGTACAGGTAGATCTATCGATGAGGCGTTAGAAACTGCATCTCCTAAATTTCACTGATTTTACATGGTTGATCAAATGTACACACACTTATTAGGGGAAGATGTCCTAAATTATTGGATTAAATATGCACAAAACTGTATGTGTGTGCCTGCATAGACATGTTACATTTGTAAGATTATTATCCAGAGATGACACTGTAAAGTCCCACTCTTAAAAGAGAAATAACAGTTCACCATGGTTTCATCCTGCACTGAGATTTTTCCACCTCAAGTTCTAAAAGATTTTAGACAGGTAAAATAAAATCAGTTGGTTTAGACATCCAACTGAGAAGGTGCTGACACCAATGATTATGGATGTGTCTAGTATAATTGGTTGTCAGATAAAAATTAGAAACAAACAACTCACCTTTCATAGATGTACCATAAATGCAATCTATATAAATGTCAGATAGTCACTTCAGTACTTTGTACATATCCCATTTTAAATCCCTGGCATTTAAAAACAGAAGCAAAAGATCTACTGTGAAAGTAATGTCTTCTCTAAGCCAAACTTCTGTTTGCAAACTGTTGTGTTCATTTTACTGAAAAAAGGAATTAACATGTGTTCAAGTCCCCTGTGAGAAACACAGTAACAGTCACAAGCAAACCTAAAAAAAAATGCACTCTCGTTCATCAGTACTGTTACAATCTACAGTTGTTTATAACATTTGCCAAGGCAATTAAATTCTTTTTGCTTTTACCATCAGCTGGACTCCTGGTTGTTATATACATATTCTGTTAGGAACAATGGAAAACTCTTAATCATTGTCTTATTAAAACATCTCACATCTCGTATTAATTAACATCCCTAAGAACAAAATAAATTCATTTTATTATAATTCTTTAACAAATTAAGACCAATTAAAAGCTGAGTGAGATCAATTACACTTAACAGGAAATTAGAAGTTATAATTTCTGAATTTAAATTTGTACTAAATTAACAAACAAGATCAGTGATATGAGTCTAGACCTCAGTCTTTGATACACAAATATTAATCCAAAACATCTTTACTATTTTTAATTTTTTTGACATGACAAAAGTTTTGAAAAGTCAAAAGTCTGATGGCAGAGCCTGACATTCCAGAACTGCTAGCTGTCGGTCAGTGAACTTGGCAAAACTTTATAGGAGGCAGGACTGGAAAGGATCTTGAGACAGCACCTAAACATATACCTCTTGACCTACGAAGAGACTATGCCCCTCTCCTCCCATCGCCTCTGAGGTCTTCTCAGCAGAAAGTGGGAATCAACAACCCCCAGGTCCCTTCCTGCCACATTAGGAGTTGGTGCAAACAGTTATTTGTCAGAACTAAGGCCTAATTCATTCACCTGTCCTTTGCCTCATACAATACTCATATCCTGCACCATTCTGCACCAGATTATTATTTAATATGTTTGTAGAAACAGCCAGTGATAAGAATTCTACTGTACAAGTAGTCCATTCCAGTGTTTAAATATTGTTAAAGGTGGAAAGAAAAGTACATCCGCCCTGTCCTCAGAGGACACAAAATTCTGATTTTTTCTTCTTCTTTTAAGACAGTTTATTTTGGCTGAAACATGTTAACTTATATCTTCTTCATTTCTTTTTTTGGAAAAAAGTAATCTTCATTCTTTCAGTATTTCCTCAAAGGGTACATTTTCTCAGTCTCAGATTATTCTGCCTGGACTAGCTGTTCCTGAAGTGTGGCTTCCCAAACTTGTTGTAGTGCTGCAATCTTTAGTGCAGAACTACTCTCTGCTCCATTGTTCTCCATATTGTACCTGTGACATTGGTTATGACTTCCTAAGATTTGGCTTGCTATTCATCGTCATTAAATTGCACCATTGATCTTCTGCGCACTTCTCCAATTTGTCAAGACCACTATGAATTTTACTCCCACTTTTCAAAATGGGAAAAACCTGGCCACCTCTTCAGTTTTAACAAGCAAATCTATTTCCATCATCCATTTCATTACCGAGCATACATAAACTGCATTTGGCCAGAGGTGTGGAGAGTCACTTAGCAAAACCTTCCAGTTTGACACCAAACCCTTCATCCCTGCTCCTGCTAGGTGTGTGTTGATGCAGTGTGATCTGGTGTGCCCACTGGATGTGTATGGCACCAGAAATACTGGCCACACTCTGGCCTTTGTGCAGTGGAACAAAAATATACATGAAAAATAAAAACAGACGAAGAAAAAGCAATGCTGTGCCTCACCCATGGGGAGCAGAAGAGAAATATTGTTATTGGCCCTGTCTGATAGTAACATCTTCGCACAGGTTCCACAACAATTTCCTTAGCTTAAGTTAAGATACAAGATTTGGCCCAAAGTGAAAGAACATTCTAGAAGAAACCAAGTTTTCACAGCAAAGTGCAACTTTCCTGAAGTGTTTCTTTTGTCCTTTGAAGATATCAAAGTGAGGTAAAATATAGATACTGGAAACTATCAACAGCAGCAAGCATAATTTATTAATAATTTACCCTCATTCATTCTATTTAATAACTAAACATCATGATTTCATCTATGAAGGATAGAACATACAGATTTCTTATTTCCTCTGCAGGTGATTTACTCATCCTATACTCGTCCTGTGATCCTTGTAGAATCATCCAGTAATTTAGGAGAAAGATGGTTCCAAAAACTTTCAGGGAAAGTAAGACAGGATATAACTAAAATAACTACTTTTAAAGTCCTAACGAAATAGGTCATTTTGCATTCTGGAAAAGCAAAGATACAAAGAATGTCTCAGACACAGAAATTATGGAGATATTAGGAGGCTAGTAATAATGATTCACAGATGAATATTGTGACATCAAAACACATTGAAGTCATAAAATCATAGAATCATAGAAAGTTTTGGGTCGGAAGGGACGACTAGAGGTCATCTAGTCCAACCCCCCCACAGCAAGCAGGGACACCACTAACTAGATCAGGTTGCTCAGAGCCCTGTCCAACCTGGTCTTGAATGTTTCCAGGGATGGAGCCTCCACTACCTCTCTGGGCAACCCGTTCCAGTGTTTCACCACCCTCATGGTAAAGAATTTCTTCCTTATATCCAGCCTAAACCTACCCTGTTTTAGTTTAAAACCATTACCCCTCGTCCTG
>Ga0065711_1029369_pt1 | contig 36491 bp, 16 predicted proteins | sample Hoacrofraction12_FD_59098 | JGI IMG/M metagenome (GOLD analysis project Ga0065711, IMG submission 59098) | Hoatzin crop microbial communities from Cojedes, Venezuela - Epithelial fraction 12 v2 (version 2) | ecosystem: Host-associated > Birds > Digestive system > Esophagus > Crop | place... | reverse complement strand
ATATTCCTGTAGAACTTGTTGCAAGTCTTTTGTCTCTATTTTGTAAATTAAATCACTTTTCAAGAGCTCTATTCTGAAGTACCCCCAGCCTCCTGGCAATTTTCTCCCTTTCACACTTTCTGATTTAAAGAACTGAAATTTTGCTTCAAGCATTGTGGCCAGTTTACAACACTGTACTTCGAGAATTTTTCACTGGATTAACAGGTTATGATCTCTCTGCTTGTGCACCAGGCATGTAGAAGCGTACCAAGTAATCCTTTGCGTGTTTATTCTGTTAGTTGCTCTGGTATCTCTGTTACCAGTCAGGCAGATGTACATTGCTTCAGTCTCGCGGCTAATTCAGATTTGACTTCTTTAAACTGAGCACTGGTCAATAATGCTTGGTATCAAGAAATAGCTCTTTCAGAGATATACTTGGAGGGGGTATGTCAAACTGTTGGCAAATCTAAGAAAGGCAGCTATAATCCCAATGTGCTGTAACGTTTAACGAAGTGATGAAATTGTGTGCATGGCAGTTGTCCGCTGTTACTGAAATGCTCCCCCTGAATACTTCAGGGTGATTGGTTTTTAGCATTATTGATGCCATCTATGCTTAACTCTGGTCCTTTCTAGGAAAAAGTCAGTTTTAGATCACTTCTGGTTTTGACCAAGCATTGAGATTTTACCATATTAATAAATTCTCAGTGTAACTGTGTACTGCCCTTCCTTGTGTTTCAAGTACTTCTTAAAAATACTGATGCTTTTCACAAGTTAAATCTTTACCACTGCTTTTAAAAAAAAACCTCTGCTAATTCAGGAGTAATTTTGGGGAAAAGTATGGTGATTAATATTGCCCTCTCTGGAGCAACAAAACTGATAGCTCGTTGTCTAAGTTGTTTCCACCTGCTGATGTGTGAGAGCAGGTAGGAATTGTGAGCCTCAAAAAAGATAATGCAAGTGAATACTGGTTTTCATGGCCTGTGCAGAGAAACGGGTCACCGAGAATTGAGGTAAAAAAATTTTGTTTGTTCCAGAGCTTGCTATTTGACTTAGCAGGGAATTAATATAATAAGGAAAAAAAATTGAAGGGCTTATAACGTTCTTTTTATTTAGCTTCTGGCATCAGCAGCTGCAGAAAAAGACCCTATTTAAAAGCATGTTTAGGTATAGATATGTCTAAAATGTCTCTAGTTCTAACACTTCTATCTTAAGAAATGAAGACTTGGGGCTGTAAACCAGTGGATGGAGAGGAGGGTCTTATGTTCATATGTCACTTCTAAAACGGTAAACACAGTTTTCCATACTTGCCTGGTGATGCTTGCGTGTATCAACTAGTTTTCTTGTGTTTCTTCTATTGCACAAATTGTGCATTTTCTTAGTTTTACTATTATATTCCATCCATTTTTACTAGATTGGAAGCACTTAAATTTTTTTAAAGTCTTAAGCAACTTGGGGTTGGTCAGCTATAGATAGAACTGTTGTGAAGTCCATTCCTGCTGGAGGAGCTGTCGGCTACCCTGGAGCTGTGGGCAGTGTTCCTAGCTGATCCAGTTGTGACTGCAACAGTTCAGTTGGTGGCTGCTTTTTGTAACGTACACTTGCCTTTTCTGTACGGTAGGTGCGTATAGATGGTAAATCTTGAACAGGTGACTGCTCTCTCATCCCAATAGCTTAACATCCAGGTGACAGTGTTTCATTGTGGCATTGGCTGTTTTTCAGTCTTGAAATCATCATTGGCTGTGTTTTGCCATTAATATTGCTGCTCCCTCTTGTAGTATAGTGGCTAACAAGTGTGCTGCATCATTTCAGGGATCTGCTTTTTGCCTAAGAACATGTGAAGATGAAATGGTATTGGCAGTGTTTTATATATTTGACTTTTGAGTCCTATAACTTGATCTTAAAGCATTATACGCTAAGCATTTCCTTCTGCCACTAATGTATATGGTGGGGGAGAAGTTGTAAACCCATGGGATTTTTTCAGAACCACTGAAGTAAATGGTAAAGATTTAGTGGACTTTGAAGAACTGTACATTTTACTAATACAGAGAGATTTTAGTCCCATTCTACTTGGTGGCAGTCTGGAAGCAGGGCAGACTTCAAATGTCTATTTTGCTCCTACCAAAAGTTAACAGAAATGTCCTTCCATTGAATCTAGAAATGACCTGAAGTCATTAAAAAGAAGTTGAGAGGAATGATCTCTCTCCATAATGCTGAACAGAGATGATCTGCTCTTGATGGTAAGGTAATGTGTAATGGAGGTGCCTGGATATTGATTAGTGAATGACAATTGAGCATGGAAGTGTTGGAGAGAAAGGGGTTTACATAAACATGTGGTGAATCCTCAGGAAGCTAATGCTTCTTTACAGTAAATGCTCTCTTCTGTTGTGTTTATGTGATACCACAAGAGCTTTGAAGTTCTGATTCACAGAAGTACTTTAATAAACAGACTTGCTCTTATTACTGCTTTGGTTCTACTGGTGCAAGGTACCGTGACCTCAGAAGGGAAAAAAAAAGAGAGGGGGCAGGGAAGAAGTGAGCTGTGATTTTTGTAGGGGTAGGGGAGGGTTCTTGCTTTCCCTGCCCTAGCTTAATGGTTAAATTCGCATGGCTGGTGTAAGAATATTGCAAGGCAACGAAAGTAAGGGGACGAAGATTTAGATACCAGACCAAACCCAAATTTGGGACCAATGGATACATTCACTTTCAAAGATTCTTCTCCCGCATCCTCTTTGCAATACTGAAAGTGAAGAGCCATTTTACATTTCACTGTTTTGTGTATATTAACTGTGTTCTGTAAATGCAGTTGAAACAAAGTTTTGATTAATCACAACTGATAATAGAAACAGGTACTACATATCTTCAGTACAGGCTACTTAAAAGACAATACTTAAAAGGGGGATTGCATCACTTCATCAGGATTTTCCTTGAATCAAGCTTTATAGCTTGCCACAAAGTAAATTCTGCTATTTAAAAAAAGAAAAATATCAGTAAATTATTGCCAACTGAGAAAGTAAACTCGCAGTTGTTTTCATGGAGCTGTCTCCATCTCCTTCATTGCTACCGTGACCAGTTTTCTCCATGTGTAATACAGGGCACTGACTGAAAAATACACCACCTGTGTGATACACTAATGCTGTAAAAACTAGGTTACAAAGGGAACCACGTTTAACTTGTGCATTATGCCTTAAATATGTGAAAATGAGAAATGGATGACAAGTTATTGTGACAGGGAAGGTGACCTTTTTGAATTTGGTGTGGCAAAGAACATTTGTCCCTCCAGCGTTTGAGTAGCAAGGAAAAAAAATGTAAGCAAGATTTCGTTAAGAAAACCTACAAACTCTAGTCTTTTGTGGTTTTCCCTCAATTATATTTCTTGCATCATACACACAAAGGTCTTGCCCCAGAGATGTAGAATGAAAGTTGGATGAGTACAGCTCTAGGATGTACAACCTACCTATCACTCTGATTACTCCACTCCATTTTGATGTGAACTTCTGCTTTCCCTGCAGTCTAAAGGAACGAGTAGTTTAAATTCTTCTGTGGTTTTAATTACACCAGTAACTGCAGTGAGGCAGTGGAAATACCATACTGCTTGCCCTTGGTTTTCAGGCTATGCTGTCCTGATTTTTCCATTCTAACTTTGTTTTCTTCCATGGTAATTTCAATGCAGTTCAGATTTTGGAGGGGAGGAGCATCTGTGAGACCTGAATTTTGCACAAGTGTGAGAAGTGTGGTGTTTATTTTCAGTGTGGCTTTTTTTGTTAAAACACACAGATCTAGACTTGGCCAGTGTCACGTGTCCCTGATGGTGGGGGAAATTCTGTTCTGGTGGGAAGATTATAGGGAGGGGAAGGGTTGGTTGGTGAAGGGTGACATGTGGCACCATGTGTTATGGTGCCATTTATAATACAGTTTCTGCAGTTTTAGTTGAAGACTGATTTATTTCTGGTTCCAGAGAAGAGTATGTATTCTGCTGTTGTGTCTTCCAGTAGCCAGACTTGTTAGGGTTTAACAAAAGTAGCCATGGACAAACTTTCCCATTTTAGGGAGCACACATTGATGCAGATTTTTGTAACATGTAGATCAGTTCTGTTGCTGAATTATAACTACTCACGATTTGAAAAATAGATGGAACAAAGAAGTCCTCTTCTGACTTTCTTCTGAGAGTGTTTCTTGCTTGTGATTTGGTTAATTGGACCATGGCCCTCCTCGGTGCCAGGGCCCGAAAGTACAAGGAGTATCCCTTTTTTTACCAGGTGACTTGTTCTTTACAAATGCAGAGTGCAGGCGCTCTGGCCTCTTCACTGCCTCCGCACATGGGCAAATCAAGGACCCTTGCCTGGGAAGAGCTTTATTTTGTTGACCATACCATAAAGCATAGCTTTTGGGTTTTCATAGTTTGGTGTTTTTTTTGGTTTATTTTGGGCTGTTTTGGATTTTTTTTAAATGTTTTCACTTGCTTCTCCTTGACCGGTAAGATCCTCCATGTTCAACTGGAGCTGAGGAGAACGAGGGTGAAAGAAGGAAGATACATATATATAGATCTATCTATATAGACAGAAGAATGAAGATGCAAGATATATATATATAGAGAGAGAGATGGAGATAAATATATATCTCATATATATATATATATATAAAATATATGTATATTTAATTTTAATCATGCAGAAAGATGGAAAAATAAGTGAAAGAGAAGGTAGAATGTGCCCCAGGCCAGAGCTGCAGCACCTGACTATTGGAGTTAGTTAAAATAGGTTCAGTGGTGAGGAAATGGGCTAGTAAGAGTGAACGCTTGTTGCCCCAGGAGAGCTCTGACTTTTGCTGCTTCCACTCTTCCGTCCGTAGAAACGGTAGAGAATATTCCATAATGCAGAAAAAAAGATGTATTAATGAAAAGAATGATTAGCATCCAAGATGGATAACGTTGGTGTAGAGCAATATACTTTTCACATATGCAAGTGGACAAGAATGGGAATTATGAGAACTGAGATTTTGGATTGGTTTTCCATTGGAGGGATGGGAAAGGATGATTAAACAGTTGAATTAAAAAGTAGCATTTGATTAGGAAAATTAATAAAGTTTCATGGAAGGGTCTGTATTTGTGAAATGCCAGCAGAAGTAAGTGACCATTGATTGAAAGCATGGGTGTCTATAGTGCCTGTAGTGTAGTCTAGGCAGTGCCCGCTACCTGCACGACAGAGTGATGGAACGCGGGATGATGGGGGAGTGCCCCTGATTTATGGTTTCTGACTCCATCTGAAAGAAGAGAATGAAAAAAATCAGCGAATCTTGCTTTTGCTGTAACTAGTCAAAACCCATAAACGATGCAGTTGCCATGCGCTGTATATGTACTCTGTACTGTTTCACAGGTCAGCGTTGTTGATTACTGTTCTGTTCTCACCTGCGTTCTTGGACACTCTGCTCCGTATATCAGTCTTTGTAAACCACGTGTGATGATTGAGTAGCTGAAGTGTGAAAATTTCAGCAAGCAATGCTGAAACAAAACCTGTGTGTCCTTACACACATGCACAACCCCTTCTTTTGGCTTATATTACTTGAGATTTATTTTCTTGTTTTGGGAAAGAAGAATATGCGGTTACTTAGCTATGGTAAGATGCATCTCATCCATGAATACAGACTCTGCCTAAGGACTAAGTGGAAGATGCTGAAGCTTATGGGAAATAGAAGCTGATGTTTCAGATAACTCTGCATAAGAAGTAGTAGATAAATTTGTGGGGGGAAAAAAAAAGTAGTCGTGAAAAAGAATGAAAATCTGCTGCTTGATACATAATCAAGCTATCCCACATGATTTAGACCTTAAGTTTAGTTCCAAGACACCTAATTTTCTTGAATCTCGCTTACATGATAGACATTCTGCCTGTAAGGACGAAAGAAATGATGACATTGAATGTCTTCAATTTACAGTGGCATTATTACACAAACATGATTTCCTATTTCAATTCAACAATGTAGATCTTTTATCAAGCGTGTGGAATGTAGTTAATTGACTATAGCAGGAATCTTGCTATCATTAGGTTATTATTTGAAAGGCTTTGTCTTTAAATGTGAATGCCTAAAATCCCATGGTTTAGGATTTTTTCAGTAGAACCATGTCAATCTCAACAGCTGCGTAATTTATTTATTCTCTAATCCTGATTTTTGTCAATATCAGCATTGTTCTGCAAATCATTTCCTTGAAAACAGAGCATCTTTGTTTCATATCCTAATGACAGGATGGTCTAAGTTCATGGGCGAGGGGCTAAGTGATGAAGTTGGCCCATGTGCTTTTTCTGGCTCTTTGAGGAAGCATTATTCCCTAGAAAATCAGATCTAGCAATCTTAGTGTGCACATCAAGTGGTCCTGATGAAAGCAAAATAGTAACGAAGATTTGCAAAATATGCTTTCACAGAGTGCAAAGTTTTAAATTCTGAAATTACTTTGCGAGACAGATGGCTGCCAAAATGCCTTAGCATGGCGTGCTTTGGTGTCACCCTTATTCAAAGGACTTCTGTGGCATTCCTGCTGTTGGAGGTGACTGCAGAATGAAAAGCAACCTGCAGGAAATTAATAAATTGCACTGTGCTAAAATGCACAAAAGTATTTAAAATTTACTACTTTTTAAAAGAGATGGGCTGTTTTTATCCATGATAATCAAGGTAGATTAGTCTGTAATGGCACAGAGCAAGAAGCAAATAAGAGGTTTTATAAGAGATGGCAAAAAGGTCTGAGTTTGCATTTTATAATAGAAATAACTTTTTCACAAATGCATTAGAGAAACTATGGACCAGTAAGAAATGATGAAGAAGATAAAATTATTAATCACAAAGATTCTAAGTGCCTTTCTTCAAATTCTATTTGTATTTAGCAGAAATAAAGTCTGTGTATGCTGCTGCATGCTAAGAGTGTAGTGGATGTAAGTGAAAAGAGAACTCCAGGGGAAGAATTGAAACGCTGCTTGGAAACTCTGCCTACAAATAAATCAACAAGTCCAAACAGCTGTCACCGAAGTGTATCAAGGGAATTGGCAAACTAATTTGCAGTAACAGTGACACCACTAGAACCAGAGAAGTGTCTGAAGACTGGAGAAGAGCATGAACAGCTTTTAGGGGAGAAGTTGAGTGCATCTTCTGTTTGGTGGAATATATAATGGAATAAATAATTTATGGAAATCAATAAAGATCTGGAAGGTAATGGAACCATAAACAAAAGCACTTACAGGCTTCTAGCAAATTAATCTTGTCAAACTGCCTTTGTTTTGCTTTCCTGAATAGTAGTGTACCATTAAAGAGAAAGAAGCAACATCCTAAGTTCAAAATGGTTCAGTGTGACAATTCCAGATAGCAAAGTTGGATGGCTGAATACATATCAGCCTTCCTTGAATTTTCACCTTTGCTTAAATAAACAGATTTGACCTATTAACTTTCTGTTTGAGACATTTTGCAGTTTGGAGGCAAAGTAAAATACAGCCCATTTCATCCTGCTGGAGGAAAGAGTCTCTATCAGAAGCAGCTGGTCTTTCCCATAGCTGTGTCAGGCTGTCGGAAAGCTGGTGCTTTTCGTGAGAGTTCGTGATTACTTACTGCCTTTTTATATGATGGATGTTCTACTTCTGGGAGGTCTGTGGAGAGAGGTAATCTGAGCGTGTGATGTATTAGTTTCTAGACAGATAACTGTAAGAGTGCAAAATCTACAGATCTACTTCTCAGCTGGTTTTAGTGTTTGACACCATGGAAAAAGATATGCAGGCTGGAGCAATTCAGTATAGGTGCTAATCAGAAGCAAAACTTTCTGGTTTACCTCTGCAAAGGTGTGACATAAAGTTTTTTTTCTCTTGATTTGCTTCTTCCAAAGATATCATTAATTTCAGCAAAGGGAAGTGAGCTGTTGAAAGGGAACTCAGAGATGGGCCGTATGTTGATTTTTTTTGTTTTATTTTTTTTTGTGGTTTTTTCTTTTGTTGAACGGGAAGCCATCCAGGTTTTTCAGGGGGATGATGGGGGAGAAAGCACTGAGATTCGTACAAATTCTCTGTTGAACAAAAATAGACAGTGCAATATTCCTTGTAATGGCCGCAGATTTCCACAACAGAAGTAAATGAGCCTTGTAAATCTGTATCTGGCTAGCTGGATTATCTGCAGCTGTGTATTGGTGACCTTAAACTCCCATAGTTTTTTATTAGTGTGGAATTTTGGGAACCTGAAACTCCTTCAGCTTTGAAGCATTCGGCATGTTCAGTAAATGAGTACTTTTCATTTTAAGCACTGCTTGTGGCATAACTTTTCAGGGTTTGTTATCTTTCTTATGTCTGTGTTGCCAATCATTTTGGTTTTTATCTTCCTGCATGTTGCTGTTTTTTGACTCTGTAATATTTTTGTAAGTATTTAGCAAGTGATAATAACTGTGACAGCTGAGTATGCCTGCCTATTGGATTTAGTTTTCCCACAGCAAGACTTCATGGCCTGGTACGCCGAAATATGAGCTTGCATACAGTTTCCTTGCTGAGGAGAAGAATAATGGACCGCAAAACACATTCTGGTGCTATTAGCTTTTCAAGTGGATTGAGCTATTAAATGGAAAAAGAGTGTGCTACAGCAATTAAGTTCATCCCTACACTCAGTTGACTTGCCATTTCCAAAAATGAGATGGACGTCTATTTTGTGAAGAGACTAATGTTTTATTGATGGTAGAAATTATTAACTAAAACTGCAGCTGGAAACATGCAGGGAATGGAGGTTTGGAGCACAGTATGAGGCTGTAAAGGAATTCTTTAATGTAAGTCTTAAGTCCCTTGTGACTGTGCCATACGCTGAACTGGTTAAAGCACACTTCATGGCAAATGGGAAGGCAGAAAACCTTTGGCTTTCACACTCTTCTGCTTATTTGATGTGTAGATAGAACCTCACTGCTGAGACAGTGGTGGTCAGTGAAAGTTACTCATGTTGCGACAGCTTGATAAACACTGTGCATGGAACACTGCTTTTTAGCATTTAAGGTTTGCTAGATACTTTGTCTCTTAAACAAGCACCTCTGTGTGCACATGGTCTCAGAGAGGGAGCTGTCTAAGTCCAAGCGAACATTTTGTTACTCTTGGAGGAGAAGGGGTAATAGGTGCCATTCAGACTATGTTGAACTAGTAGAGTCGGTATGACAGAGTGTTTTCTGGAGATGAAAAGGAAAATATTTATCATAGGACCTTATTTTATCCTTTAGATTACCCAAGGCACTTTTCAGCTTAAGCATATCTTTCTGTTAGTTTTCCCCAAAATACTGCCAGAAAAATGTGATGGAGTCTCTCCAGTCTGAGCGCTTTGGGAAAGCAGCGTTTTTCAAGTTGAGGAAATTCACACTACAGAAATGCAGTTGTCAATGCCATAGGTATTTTTTGGGTGTTGGAACTGAATAGTTGTTCTGTTCTTCTTTACGTTTTAATATATGCACTGAATGTTTTTCAGGAACTCCAGGAAAGAACTTAATGACATACGGTTTGAGTTCACTCCAGGCAGAGGTAAGGCTCCTTCAGTTGAATTATTCTCTTATTGCTTAAAAAGGTGTTTCAAAAATTAATTACTGCTAAGGGTTTATACAAACTATCTCTCTGGAATGTTTCCTACTGTGCAGAGCTTTATATTGAACTTCACTTGAACAAGAATAGCAGATGTATGTAAATCCTAGTGGCAAGGTTGCATAATGTACAGTTTATATTAAAGACTTGAACTTTATTTTATATTTATAAATGTCTTATTGAAATGATCTATGCAGTATATAAGATCTTACACAGCAATATTTACGGCTTTGGAATTTCCATTTTCATATTTGGAAAACATTGTAGAAAATGGAATGTAGTAACCATAAAGGTGTACCTGGTGATGGTGTTAATATTTGAGTTTCTTCCCCCTTTGTAATAAAAGAAGGTCTGATAACAAATATGAAGTATACACCATTTTTTGAATGCTGTCTTCAACTGAAAGTTGAGTTGTATCTCTAGCTCTGGTATGATTACCAGAAAGAAACTCCGTCATTTAAATTTTAAGCTCTACTGCATACTTGTAGAACTGTATTGACTTTCTGATGCTAAGAGTTGTAAGAACTTGTAAAATTTACTTTTGTTTGAAGAAAATCAAGTATTACTGGGATAAAATGCACAGGAGGCTGATATGTTGAGTAAGAAGGTATCATCCTTGTTACATAGCAACCCTTTGAACTGTGAACACATTTCATATTTCTCAGAAGTCAGTATTCGCTATATTTAGAATAGCCTTCAAAGAGCTCCCACCTAAAAATCAATCCAGATTGGAAGAGGTGTCTCTCTTCCTGTAAATCACAGTAACTTTCATGTGCAGTAGTTCTGCACATGGATATACTCTCTGTTGCCTACCTGCATTGCTCAGTGATTTTGTCAGTGAGTAACACGAAAGACATCTCTTCCTTAACTGGGCACAGAGCATCCTGGTTTAGTCACTTGTTGAAAGAATTACTTGAATAGTCCCTAAGTAGTTATGTAAGCCATTTGAGAATTCTTACTTGGTCAAAAAATAGAGGATATGACATAGTAAAGTACGCCAGGACTGTTCCTAGTAGTCAGTCACTGCGGCAGCCAGAAGGTGGCTGTGATTCTCATCTTCAGAGCTCTCCAGAAATTGCAGCTAGCTCAGCCATACTGTTTTTCACCCGTGTGTTCCTTGAGGAAGTGATACAACTGTGTAACTGCCTCAAAGCTTGTGGTCCATGTAGATATTTGGTGCTGAGGCCATACTACTGTTGAGAGACTTGGCTGGAATTTAGGCTTGTTCCTGCTGTTTCCTCCTACTTACCTCTAAGCCTTCTAAAGTCTTTATCCAGGAGCAAGTACTAGTCACAGGGACTTAGGAATTAATCCACTTGGGTACAGCAACTGATGGAAAATCGATCCAAAGCGCTGAATTTCCTGGGTCACAATACTGAAAAGCTATTTTAAGCCTGAAGCTGAAAATAAGGACTGTTCACGTAACTCCTTTGCCCCACTGGTAACAAAGGAGAAAGCCTACCTAGCACGTCTCTATCTAGATATGTAGAACAACGGAGGGGATAAAGAAAATGGTGAAAGCAACACCAATACATAGTTTATTTTCCTGGTTGTGAAGATACTGAACTTGTAAACTGTGTAGGAATATGTAGTTAGATAATAGAGGAGAAATGCTGGTGGCCAGGAAAGGTCTGTAGGGGTTTTGCAATGAATCAAATCATCGCCTCATGCGATTTGCTGTGCAGAGGCTGATAAGATAATTATCTTTTTTCCTCCTAATTAAAGATAATTTTGAATTCAAGCCTGCATCCATGGATGTTTTGGGACAAAAATATATTTTTGTTAAATTGCATTGGATGACTGATAGTTTTTGTTGTTTTTGTGGGCTCTCACACTTCTTCATTTCACCTTTTGGACAGACACAGCAGATGGCGTTTCTCAGGAGCTGTTCTCTGCAGGCCTGGTTGATGGCCATGATGTAGTTATAGGTAAATTACATTTTTGTTTGCAATTACGCTCTTGTGACAAGTTTGTGTTAAATGGATGTGAAAAGTGCTTTCTTTAATGCTGGTTTTCAGAAAATCCTTTTTGTCCTAATTTTGCTTTCATGTATGCATAGTTCAATCAACAAGCCAATTTTGATACCAGTCCACGGATTGCTTTTGGAAGTCAGAACTCTTTAGTGGTTTGAGAGGGATGATATAATATAGATCTCCTGAAGGATTATTTACAATTTAATGATTGATCATTTTTGTACTAATTGAATTTTTTTGTTTAACAATAAAATGATTTTTTGGTAGAGTTTTGCAAAGTGGCTCTGAAGTTAGTAAGTATTCTGCTTGGGTTCGTGGAAGCAGAAGCGAGCCAGCATTCAGGATCTATGGAAATTGGTCCTAGATTTATTACTTCTATGGTTTAAAAAAAAAAAAGATAATCAGAAATGTTTTCTGGCTGCTGAGAGGAAAGATACTTCTCTATTTTTTTCTATTCGGCGCTTCAGTAATTTTTTTTTTTTTTAAATGAAATTCAGTGCCTTGCAAAGATGATTAATTTGGAAGTACTTATTTCCCTGCAGTTCCTGCTCTTCTTCTGATTGCTCAAGACCAGTAGATATATAGTTACCAAAATCAGAAGTGAGCTAGTAGATGCTAGATGTGTGAGAACTGAATCGAGGAATACTAGCAAATCAATCTTCGTGTTGTGATGAAAGAAGTTCATATAAATTGGTTCAGATATCATTACCAAACTCCTGAATGATATGGAGAGTGTTACAAATCTGTAAGTTCATGTGACTTGCCTGGAAGGTTATCTAAATACATTCTCAGTGCATTTGTAAGGTAGCTAAAGTATTTCAGAGAGAAGCCAATACTTTTTGCTTTTGTATGTTCAGAAGACATGTTGATTCTAGGCTCATATAAGAAACAAAAGCCCTACCTATGCTTTTATTTTAATTTCTAAAGGAAAAGTATTTAGAGGAGGTTAGTGGATGGTACGGGCTAGCAGGCACTCTTCACTTAAAGTCACTTTTTTTTGTGCTGTTACAATGAGGGTTCAGGGGAGAGGGGTAGCTTGCGCTTAGTTTGTTGCCTTTTAAACATCCAGTATGAAAAATGTCATTACCATACAGCTGATGATGTTTTTGTTAGAATTTTCATTGCCACAAGATACCTTACTTCATTTAGAAATAATAAATAAGTAATGTTTTTCTGGCTAAGAGAAGAATTGTTATCTGTTGTCTATCCCACCTGCCTGCGCAGCCAGCTGGCACTCTGTGTTGTGCAGAAGTCAGTCACGGCTGGTGATGCTCAGGGCAAGTCCTGCTGCAACCCAGTGAGACCCCTGTTCCCTTTTTCGCTCCTCCCTTTTCTCGTTGCTGCAAACTTCTCTTCCAATGCAGAGTGCCAGTATTTCTATGGAAATGGCACCGTGAATGGGATTTGTTACCATCTTTCAGGGGGGAGTGATGGGGAAAGGCAGATGAAGATAGATATCACTCATGACTTTGGTGATGGGACTTTGTAACTTGTAGAAGCACAAATATTTAAATAAGTAAAGTTTTCCCTAGCAGGCTTAGTTAGAGACACTGTCTAGTTAATAGTAAAAGTTTATTTCCTTGCTTACTTCCTGCTTTGAATTGCATCAGACTTTGATTTTTTAGCACTACGATGATGGTCCTTTCTGTTCTTTCTTGTTTGTCTTTTTATTGTGGTATTTTTAAAAAGTAAGGAAATAAAATTTCTTGTATATAATGAAAGCATTCAGTTTGAATTTAATTTCATTAATTATAATCAGTTTATATGTTCATTTTTCTGCGATGATATAACTTGCCTCCAGTTCCACAGACACAAATTCTTGCATGACTTTGTACTGTAATTTTCACTTGTGTCTGCTTCATCCGTGAAGTTGTTGAAGTTTTCAGATATATTTGGACATTGTTATCTTCCTAGAAAATTACTTCAAATTTCATGTTTTACTGAAATACAAGTTCTGCTAAGTGCAATTTTACTTTTAATTAAAAAAAACTAAAGTTGGACTTAAGTTACAGTATGTTTGTGATTTGCTGTGGGGAAAACTGGCTAAATGTTGTATGGGCATGGAATAAAACAGCTTGCATGCAACTAGATATTGGAAATTTCAGAATTGCAATGTAGCAATGCAGTCCTAAGAAATATTTCAGTCCCTTAGTTAAAAGCAATAGGTCATATTAGAGAGCAGATGGTGCTGAAAATATAAATCAGCTTACAAAACTTATTTTCCATGTAAAATGATTTTGCCACCTTGTTCACTCGAAATTAAAAGGTTTAAAATCTTCCTGTGTAGGAGGAGGGGAATAGTATAGACGAGGTTGGTTAACCTTCGTCACCAAGAACTGATTCCATTAGCTTCCAGACTGAAAGCAGCTGATAAATTACCTTTCACTTTTCAGCTGAAGCATGCAGAAATTCAGCCCTTATAACATGCATGAAAACGAAGTTCTGAGATACTGTCATAAAAGTTGTTCCTGTAGTTTCTCTTAATGTATGTTGGGATGTGTCGAGGCTGGGAGAAAAAAGAAAGGTGAAAATACCTGTGCTTATGTTGTACGCAACAATTTGTTGGCCTAACAGCTGATTTTCTGAAAGGACACTTTCAGCACAAGCTGTTGTGGAAAGAATGGCTGTGGCGTACGTGAGCTGAAGCTGTTAGTAGGGGCCAGCTAATGTGTAAGTTTATAAAATCTGCTGCTAAGCATCACCACGCCTCACCTTTGGAGTCTTGCTGGATTTGCTTCACTTAACACAGGCTTCCCAGGAAGATTTCCATTCTGATAAGCAATACGTTCAGCTACCTGTTCTGCAGAGAAGCAAAAATCCCATCTTGCATGTTCAGTTCTGGCTATGATTGACTGGTTTCTGTTCTTATTGACAGTAGCATTGTTTCACAGGGGGTGCCTAGATCAAGGGAATCAGTGCAGAGAATTTCATTGAAAAGCAGAATAGAGTTTGTGTTTGCAGAGGTGAATGAATCTTGGAGCTTATATGTAGGCATTGGTATCTAGCTGAGGAGGTATTTTTATGCAGTACCCAAAATAGCTATGTTAAATCGTGGGAAAGATCTGGAATATTTTCAAAATACATTTTGAGATTAAATATGTCTCTGTGTGTATATGCTATATATGTATATTGGCTAGTAAACACTCATCTAGTAATGCTTTATTGTATTTTTGATACCATAAATGAAACTCAAATCCTATCAACAGTCAGTTCTGTTGAAAACCACATAGTTGCAGTCTTTCTTGACTGGTGTATACAATATGCATATAATCTCAGCAAAGCCTTAGGCTGTACTTAATCTTCTAGAGGCCTTGCTTAAATTTCAGAACCTAAAGGTGTATTTACAGTTGCTAAATTGCAGTATATTAAAAAAAACACCCTTGCCTTCCTCAGTACTGCTTAAATAAAAGCCTTGATATCCATGCAATCAAGAAATGTGCCCTTCACTATGTTAATGTACCTTTTAAGGTATTTTTGTCAAAAAGTATCTCTGAATACCTTGAGCATCATGAAAGATGTACCTTCACATTTAAATACACCAGACATTAACTACTGGTAAATGGATATCTGTCTTTGATGTTGGAGCCAGATGCAGGTATTCACTTAGTAACCAGAGGAACAGCTTTTAGTCAGTCAAAACAAAAGCTTCCTGCTGAAAGGCCTAATGTGTTTAGAAGAACCAGCTGAAAAGCCAATAGATCATATCTTGAAATGAGATCATATTTTGAAAGTAACAAGCTTTTTTCATCAACATCTTAAATATTTTCTTAGAAGTGTGAATACAATAGATGCCATAGTAGTTTAAGGGTTTTGGGGTTGTTGAATAATTTTGGGGGGGGCTTGGAGGGGGATGCAGAATAGCCTTTTTATTTGGTGTGGTTATGGTGGTAAGCGGACAGGACTTAAATTGGCATCTAGAATAATAATAAAAAAATATGGCTATGTATGGGTTGTTTGGCCATAAGTGCAGAGCACATATATCTGACCAAATCCCAAATGACGTTATTTCAAGGGAGGTTAAAAAAATGTTAAACAATAAGTAATGTGTATAGTTCCCAATTAACCACAGTATTAAAGCATTTGAAGTTGAAACAGTGGACTGTCTTAAAGTATTGTGTCTGCTGATGCTGAAGGTACTTTCATACTAAAATGGAAAGATGAAAAAGCAGAAGCCCGGTTTGTTACTATATTGTGTGTAACAGCATCCTAACTCGTAGTGGCACTGATAAGCCAGTTGATACAAGAGCCACGGTTACACAGTGAATATCCTTTTGCTTTCCTTGGTTTTGCTCTGCATTTGCTTATACGTAGTTTACTTTGCTGTCTTGTTAGATTACTCATCTTTGAAACTGAATGAGGTGATGCCTTTTGTTCAACTAATTCCAGCTTATCATTTTACCGTAATCAGAAAATGGGATAGTGCTGCCCGAGTAGAAAACATATTGCACTGATTGATGTCCTCAAAGAGCAGTAGTGTTGCAATAGGTAGGTGACTTGGATAGCACTACCATTTGAAGGCACCACAGGTTTGTCACTTGGTATCAGTAATGTTTGGAGATGCACTGGTTTTTGTAATCTTTGAGGGAATTTGTTGGAAGTTTTGTTTTTTCTGGTGTCTCTTCATTCTTGTTCAAACTGAGTGAAATAACTGAATTTTTAGTTAAGCGTATCACATATTTATATGTTCCAAAGCTCAATGTACCCATAAACTTTCTAATGAGAAAATGCCTTTGTAGACCCCAACAACTAATTTCAAATGATAGAGTAAAAACTTTGTATGTACTTTTTAATGTATTATCCAGAAAGGAAATGTATAGATTTAATGAAAACCTGACTGTATTTTAAGGCATTTTTTAAAAACTCCTATGCCTTCAATGTGTGCACAGAACTCCATATCTCTTTGGCAAGATACGCACATGTATTGCAGATAGGAGAATATCTCTAAAATCCCCAGGGTTTAACTAAGGACTTAAATATTTCAACACATCTGGCTCATTTGGAGCTAGTGCATTGAAGGGTGACTCATAAAGACTAGACTGCTGGGAGTTCTGCAAGCTTGAGGTACACCCGCAGGTAATCAAGCTTTGCATCTAATTGTGCCTTCAAAGTTATTTTAGTTATGTGCGTTGTACGTAAAAGGTGCACTTGAGAAAGTATGTTGTGTGAAAATGGCTGGTTTCATGCAAGTTCCCACCTTGCTGTATTTTCAGTGTGGTGGAAACTTAGAGGTTCAAGGTGAAAAAAACAATATTGTGTTAGGTGAATAATCACTGCTGCTGTAATGGTGGTTGTGGCAGAACTATAAATACATGGTGTAAGATATTTTCAAAATGTGCAAATTATTCTCTACACATATATGTGTATTCATGTATCATAATAGCCATAATCAAGTAAATAATAATTTTTGGTTACTTTAAGGGGAGAAAAAAAAAAAAGGTAGAATTGGTAGTTGCCTTCAGAGACAGTTCATCAGCATGCAGTCCATCAGTTCCTACTTAACTGTGTAAATGGAGAATAAATCCATCTGTTTATTAGTGGGATTAGTTTGGGTTTTACCTGATATGGTAGGTGATGAACTCTTAGGCCTGAAGCATGTTCCCTGCCCTTCTAGGTCTGAATGGTAGTTTTAAGGTCTTTCCTTTCTAGTTTAAAAAAAAAAAAACAAAACCAAAACTGTGTATTTGAATCAGAAATTGCAAAGACAGCAGTGTAAGTAATGTTCCTCTTTTCAATAGTAATTTAGTTGCTGTTATTTGTTTCCTTGGCATTCACTTCTCTGCAAGCGGTTAGTGTGTCAAAACAACGATTTATTGAGGTTCTTCAAACTAGAGGTAGTCTATTTCAGAACCTAACTCCTACACATCAGGGAGTCTTTTCTAAATACATTTTTCCTTGTTTCAAGTTTCAGATGCAAGGTCTTGAAGTAGCCTGACTGCTATTTCATCTTCTTAATAGTTTTGTCAGAACAATATCTATAATTCATAGCAGAACTCAGGACAGGAGGAGTTGGGAACATCTGATGGGGAGAGGAGATTACCAAGTAACAATATGCATAGCAGAATGTGACCTGCCTTATTTCTGTACAGACCTACATTTCACCTCTAATCCAGCATGATGAAGGTATTTGTTAGAGCTGTCTTCAATACCTGGATGACTCTCAAACTGTTATCAAAACCTTTGTCTTCTGAAAGCGAGCACTTGCTTTCTACATTCAGTCACTGGCAAATGATTTTTTCAACCTTGTACTCTGACTCATTCTTTTGTATAGCAAATTTATGAGCACAATTTATTGTAATATCTCAGGCTTGTTAAATATCCCTACTAGCAATGTTGGGCAGCAGGTCTAAATTTTTGTTTTTAATGCTTGTTTGAGACGTGACAGGTTTAGACTGCTCAGGATCATCAAAATGCTTTTCTCAAAATGAAGGGGAAATTGTGAAATCTGTATATACTCTTCCTGGATAATCTACCCCTTTCAACACATGCAGAATCAAGGTCTGAAATAGATAAGCATTTAAGTGTCCAAATATATTCTACTTACCTTTTTATAACACTTTAAATGTGCCGTTGTTTGCCTAAGTGTTTTTCACACAGTCTGGAGGAAAAAAAAATCAATCTGAAATATCAACCTTCTATTTTTTCACAAGTTTCTGGGAAACGGTACAGTTTGCCAGTTGCATTAATATTTTAATTTAATCAATAAAAACAGTTATCACAATTTAAGTCTTTTTATCTTTTCCCTCACAGATTGTAGCATGTAAAACATTACTTGGGATCAGATACCCATACTAAATAATTGAGAATTTGAGAGTTGAATAATATGTTATTGGAGTTGCAATAGGTAGATTTCAAGAACTGACCTATTTCATTTTCCATTTTGATACAGTGTGCCTGTTTCATAAAGTATACCACTTCTGTTGGGTGGGAATTTTTCCATCACCTCCCTAAAGAAAAACGGAATCTTGTGTATTATTTTATTGTCAGTTTTCCAATTTTTGTCTGTGACCCCTGGGTATTAATATCCCATGTTATTGGATCCTAGTGTGAAGACATTTGAGGTCTACTGTTATTCCATAAGCTCTTCTATTTTTTCAGTCTGAGCAAGGATAAATATTTAAGGTCCTTATTTGTCTGTAGAGGTCAGTCGGGAACATGTGTCCCTGTTGTTTGTTCCGTGCCTTTGCCTGTTCCGCTCCTGAATAACACAGCATAACTGGTTAGTTGTTAAAGCTTTGGTCCCACTTTCCCTGCCCCCTCTTTTTTGGAACAAGATACCCTGATGCCAAACTGCTATTTAATGACCTTAAAAATGTCTAAAAAGATGTGAACTAGCCTAAACCTTGGTTGTCTGTATAGAATAAGTGGATTAAAACCTAAGTTAAATCCGCACAGATTTTAGTACTCAATAGAGGTAGCCCACTGTGTGCCTATGAGTGTTCTGTGTGTAATTTGAGGTATTGCCTCCCTCCTTTCTTTACTATTGCTGTGTGTTGGGCTGTTCTTTGGAAGGTGAGGATGGTTTTGTTTGCTACGGTTCTTCTTCGTGCCTGGTACTTTATACACCCATGAAACAGCATACGTTCTGGGCTTTACCATGTTTACAATATTTGGCCTCAGAACCCATACAAACCACAGGGCTCAAGTGGTTTTAATAATTACTTTAAGCTGTGGGAATTGCGCTGTGGAATTGTCATCCTGTTCATAAGGTTGTGGTAGGAGACCTTTTTCAGTCTGCCAGTGTTGCTTTTGACAGAGAACTGCTTTGGCCTTTGCTTTTCCTGTAGCTGTCCTCTTCGAGCTGTGTTTTCTGATTGTGAGGCTGCAAATCAAGCTGTTGGCTGTTAAAAGTATCAAATGTTGAAATGGAGATAGTTTCCTCGTCTTTATCTAAATGTACTGATTCAGCAGTGTACTTTGAGAATTCAGGCAAATTTGTGAGCCTTAATCTCCCTTTGATAAATTCCTAATGACAGCCTCTTCATAAATAATACATTTCTAAATGTTTTTAATGTTTCTGCCTTATCCTGTTCCTCGGAAGAGAAGCCAGGCTTGCTGTTGATCTTTCTATTTTCTTTTATTTCTTTTTTTATGAGAATCCTGTCTAGCTCCTTGCAATCCTCTAGCTATAAACACTTGTTAGTTAGCCATCACAGATCTCAAAATGCTTTAATATTTCCCTTGCTACTGTTCTGAAGCAACATAAACAAAAGAGAATTTATGATTAGAATTCTGAATGGGCGAACTAATGGAATCACACTACACTTAAAAGACCTTTTTGACCTCTCTTGGAAAAGCCTTTTAATCTTTCATGCAGACAGTTCATGAGCTATTAGATAATATTAGATAATAATGAGAAAGTCAGAGATCTGGAGGAATTGTTACCAAAGGCTCTAAAGGTTGATTGCTTTGGTTGTTTGCATAACGTACTGTAATCCAGTGCTAGCTAGGGTTTAAAACTTAGTTTTGATTTTGTTGTGAACTTGCAAATGCGTGAAAACCACTGTGTAGTATGAAATATAATGAGTATATATATTGCAGTGAACCTCTTGCAATATGTGAAACAGCCTCAAGAGTGTGCATAATAAATTCAGCCCGCTGGACGAAAGCCCTACCAGCAACTGGATTTTCAGTAGTGGTAACTGCTGAAAAGTATTCCCTGTCACTCAGGCATCCTGCTTCCTGAGACCCGTACAGGACACAATACAGCATTAATCCTCACGTCAGCAGACTCCCAAGGCAGTTAATTATGTAGAACTCCATGTATCAGATGAAAATAGCAACATAACTGCCTACACTTGGGGAAGAGGTAATATTTGAAACAATCAGCAGGAAAGGCAATAAATCTGTGGAGCTTTGAGTTTGGCCTCTCTAACAGCAATACTGTTGATGAAGTAGGGAACAGCTGAAGATGGCTATTTCTTTTTGGAATTTTGGACTACATAAAAATTATTTCACTTTTCACTTATTAAAAATATTTTTCATTTTCTTAGAGCTTATAATTTTTCAGGGTTTTTTGTGACAGTAATTTTGTGCCTGAATAACATTTTCCCTTTCCTCATATCTGAATTTCAGGATTACAATATGCAATAGCTTTGCAAACTGTTGGACCTAAGCATGCTGCCAGAGGTTCCCCATCCACTCTTTTCAAAGTGGAAATGCAGATGAGTCATTATCCTTTAGATAGCTCCCCAGAAATCTCATCTCAAGCTTGAGATTCTGCTTGTGTCTGTGTTTATGCCAGATGGCTCAGGCTCAGTTGGCTGGGTCGGCATTGTACTGGAAATAGTTCTACTGTACTTCATATAGCTTTATTTACTGTCTCATTAATTTTAACTTTTCTAGAAGTTTTCCCCGTTCAGAAGCCATTAGGGTTAGATTTCGTGCTGTGTTAAGAATTTTAAATAACCAGGCAGAGTCCTGTCACATTACAGGAGCAAAACAGCTATTTGAGACTGCCCAAAGAATGTTATTCTCTTGTATTTTTTTGTGATCTTGAAGATGTCCTTTTTTGTTTTGTTACCTCAGCTTATATTGATCACTTATTTAAAAATTATAACTGATGTGGTTGGCCAAAATTGTCATATAGCAAAGAGTGATTTGTGGTATATTCTACATAAATATGCATGCTAGAGGACTGTAGTTGTGTGGGATTTTTTTGTTTATTACATCTGCAATTAGCAGCCTGTGTTGTATATATTTATGTGCTGGGTTTGACCTTTTATCCTATTGCATGTTCTGCAAGTGCAGACACTTATTTTGACGGAGTGGTACCACCATTCATCACTGAGCAAAACCTGCAAAAGAACGTGGAATGATTTGTGGTACATAGGTTGATTATATGTTCTTCAGAAGACTTTTGAAGAAAGCGGAATGGCACCTCATTTATTGCTGTAAACAACAAAAAGCCTGTTGTGCTAACTGCTGCTAACGTTTGAAGAGGGCTTTTGCTCCAAGGCATGATTTTGAAGTATACTCTATTTACTTGAGGTTGCTGCCAGCAAAGGTTTTTCCATCACCGCTTAATTTTTTCCTGCAGTTATCTTGTTCATGTTTCTTCTTCTGACTTTTATAGGAGCATGGCCATAACATCTTGAGAAAACACTCTGCAAAATAAAATTGAGTCTAATATATCCAGACTTGTAGAAGCAGTGAATTCCCAACAGGATTTGAAATTGTCAATTAGTGCTGCATGCTGCTATGAATTTCAGAAGTACAACATCCAAGGCATCACTCAAGAGTACTTCAAAGAAAAATGGCTTTGTCAATAGGAACTGTCCTATACTTAACTTAGAGATAAGGTGTAAACTAGCATCCAGAGACATATATTTTACAACGCTGTCCACTTTTCCAAATAATTTAAGTATCAGTGGAGAGAACGATTCCTACCTCTCTAGAAGCTCCTAATGCGAAACTCTTTTCTACTTGAGGGAGAGCATTGCTGTATTAAATTGACACTGTTCACTGACTTGCAATAGAAGATTTGTTGGGAGCATGAGGGAGGGAGAGGTGGTGAGAGTGGAATGGTTATTTTCCTCCCTAGTGTTTGCAGATGTGGTTGGGTTCATCTGCATTTAGAAACTTTAGGCTTATTTTTTGTATTTAAGCAAAATTAAAACTTTGTACGTGAACTGTACTAGGAAGGTTAGTGAGTCTTGACCTAGTAAATCATTTTCCTTGATGAAAAGAGACTAAATGTAGTAGCTGGGGGAGATGTTAATCAGTAAAACCTAACAGCGGTTCCACTTAAAAGTGATTGTTTTTCTTTCTTACCTGATGCAATCAGTAATTCTGAATAGAGCTGAACAGTAGCAGCATGGATGCGAGAACATGGTTTACTGTTGTGAGCGTATGTCTGGCATGAATTTCTGGGTGTCTTTCAGGAGACTTTGCATACTTACTGGTCCAAACTGTGTAGGCTTCATAATAGTCCTAAATTTTTAGAAGTGTATTTGTAAGAGTGGTAAGTCAGTTATATTTAATGCAACTGATAGCTTATTTTAATTGCATTGAAAGTAGGATGAGTATTCCACTCTAGAGTATGTTGTTCTACTTGTAATTCTGAGGATGTCTTTACCGTAGTTAAGGTGGGATCTCCAAACTTTCTGGAGAAATAATTGGAAAGCACTGCAGGCTGGCTTTCAGGAAGGAATTCCAACTGCTTGGATGGCTTCTGCTGCTTGTGCTAGGGGCTCTGTTTCTAAAGGGTGTTAAGGAAACTAGAGATGCCATGGACACCTGCAGCTCGTTGGTTACTGCTGTTTTTCACAGCTGACTATATCGGGCCCCAAAAGTTTCCAGTTACCAGTTGAGCCCAAATCTTCAATGTGTTTAGGTGCAGAGAGACATGCTATGTACTTACTGAGGTCCTAGAACCTTTGGCTTGTACTAAAGTGGAAAGAATAATGATTGTCTCATCCCTGAAAAAGATGAACCATATTTTAAGTAGTTTCTTGAAACGCAGACTTAGATATCCGAATTCAGATAGTTGGCTCTAATTGTTGGCCTTGCAGTCTCAGTAACGACAATGCCTAGCAAAACAAACCCAAGAAGTTAGAAAAATGAAAAAGATACCAACAGGACTGTATGGTTTTGCTAGGCAATTATGCACACATATTTCATTCTTAGTTGATGTTAATTACTTACACTTTCAGGTATTGCAGAAAGAGCAGGCCTTTGGGGGGCTTTGCATTCACAGCGGCTTGATTGAATGGGACTAATGACATTATTTTCGCAAAATTATTTTTACTGTCATTCTGTAAAGACCAGAAAATGTAAAACACAGAACACTAAAAGTCACAGGTGAAACGCTAGTTTTACCTTGAAAAATGCTGAATGCGTATAATTGAAATTGAAAAGATCTCTCTGTAGGAAACTGCAGGTGTGACTATTTTTTATGTAAACGTATTTAAAAATTATGGACTCTTTGCAGGTCTGCTTTCTCATTTTCAAGCATAGCCTGAAAACATCTGGCATTACTCCCTTAAATCCCCCTAAACTTCTGTTTGATTAAACATGTCCCACTCCAGTTATGGCTCATCAGAGAAGCAAAAATAAAGCATATTTCATATGCTTGCTTTAGATGTTTCTCTAGCATATATGCAAAAGTTTTTGGCTTGTGTTCTTATTAAAAGTAAAGACAAGTGAACAAAGAGAAGTGTGTCCCTGTAGCCTTTTCGTGAGCACTGTTCTTTGAAAAGAGGCTTTCTTGAAGACTGGTATCACTCCTTCCTATTATGGTGTTTAATTAACAGAAAAAAGTAGTTAGAATTAACTATTTACACATATTGCTAGTTTATCTTTTGCTATTTTTGCTTTGAAAATTTTGATTTCTTCCCTCATAAAGAATCAGCAGGAAGGCTGGGGTTTTTTAAGATTTTGATTCTACTCATTAAGTCCTCAGTGCTGCTTTCCACCATAGGATAGTTCATTAACACACTTGCTGATAATGGGCTGCTGTTGGCAAGTGCAGGAATAGTAACTTTGCCGGTAGCTTTGCCTAAGGGCAGCTGGAAGTTTTTGCATTCAGGCGAAATAGCCCAGCAGCATGCAGCCTTGCTTTAGTCATTCAACAGCTGCTCAGCATTACATGAAAGGCTGCCCTTCTTGAAGAGGAGGGGAGGGTGCATTTGGAGCTCATCATTTTGTAACATTTTATAATAGGTGAAGTTAGAAATTTGGGTTTAGGACCCAGCTCCTATCTGTTTTTGTAGCACTGTGTCTCCATTTCAGTGAAGCCAGCTAACACGAGCTGGAGAATTTGTTACTTCATTTTTATTTTAGATATGTTTTACGGAGATTTGGATGAGCCAGAGCTGCTCTTGAGTGCCTGATCCTATTTTACAGATTTTTAAAACATACAAAATTGAAGCTATTTTATCCTGGTTTCAGGAGCTATGAGGCTCCTTCTTTGCCTGTGTATGAAGTTCTAAGTATTAATTGTAATGAAAAGCATTATGCATATTTGCATGTATTTTGTCAGGCAGGAGGTATCGCAATAAAATTGACTTATTGTTTGTGGAAGTGAATTGTGCGATTAAAATAAAAACTGTTTGTAATGACTAGAACAAAGAAGATTATCATAGAATCATAGGTTGGAAAAGACCTCTAAGATCAAGTCCAACCATCAGCACAACACTACCATGCCTACTAAACCATATCCCAAAGTGCCACATCTACACGTTTTTTGAACACCTCTAGGGATGGTGACTCAACCACCTCCCTGGGCAGCCTGTTCCAATGCCTGACCACTCTTTCAGTAAAGAAATTTTTCCCAATATCCAACCTAAACCTCCGCTGACGCAACTTGAGGCCTTTGCCTCTTGTCCTATCATTGGTTAGTTGGGAGAAGAGACCGACACCTGCCTCACTACAACCTCCTTTCAGGGAGTTGAAGAGAGCAATAAGGTCCCCCTATCAGGCACATTAGGAGTGAAAATTTTATCATTGTGATGTTAGAAGATGGAGAAAGTAGGAATCTGAGTCTGTAGCAGCAGAACATTGAACATGCAAGTGTTTGCTGTTTGTCTTCCACCTTATGACATCTGTGGAAAGTATTATTTATGGAGAACATCTGGTTTCTTGGATCTCTGCTGTATGGTACTTACCTACTCAGTATACTAAGAAATGTCTGATACTTAATCCCTGTTTATTTCCTTTTTAGAATCTTGTCTAAATAGCTCTGCCAAGTGTGGAGTCTTTATCTAGTGCTAATGTCCTGTTGATGACATCTTGTGCTCCTAAGTCAGTCTTGAACAAAGGCTCTCAATGATTTGATCTGAGTGAGCTCAGAATCTGTGACTGTGCAAAGCTGGGGAGCAAGTTTACTAAAGGTACAAAGTTGAAAGCAAAGAGTCTTTTTGGTCAAGATTAATGGTAGCAATATTAACAAATTGACCAATCAGAAGTGTGACTTAGATGTTTTGATAGAAAAAGAGTTTATTATTTTCCTGCCTCCTTCTCTGTTTTCAAGGAGTAAATACAGCTTCCTTGTCTGGACAGTGGCTCTGTAGGTCTAGGTAAACTGTTTATTGCTGTTACATCACACATCTCGGTCATGCTTACTGCGAGAGCAGTTTTGAAGGTTAGCTCCTTTTGTACCACTCTCTTATTTTTGCTCATTTTTCTTTTGATGCAATGAGGTGTAACAGATCACCAAGAGTCTGGGTGGGTACTAATAAAAGTGCAGAAAAAGGATGGAAGAACACATATACAGCCGAGAGAAACAGAGGGACCAGTGAGCTCAGCCTTCTCTTAGAAACTTGTGCCGGTGGCGGCCTTGTCTATAGTAGAAACATGGTATAAATGATGACAGCCATCAGCTTATCCTTGGCTGCCTGATTCTCCCATTCTCCTTGCGCTTGCATTTGTGTAATTGTTAAACAAATTTATGGAATAGACTAAGCTGAAAATTAGTAGCTATTTTTTTCTATCATTTGGTTTTCAGGCAGATTTTTCCCCTGAATCAGTACACATAGTCACAAAGTATCAGTGACTGCAAAAGAAAGGAGGCAGGATTTATGGCAGCCCAGCTGCCCTCTGACTTTCAAATGACAGCTAGAGAGTGATTAAATGAATTGAATGGTAATTTACAGACATGTATGTATGTAGAATTAAGTAGAAGATTCAACATGAGGCTTGATGTCATGTTGAGTGCAATTTCTGTAAATCATTTTTTTCATACTTTCACAGTTGCTGCTAACTTACAGAAGATAGTAGATGATCCAAAGGCCTTGAAAACATTGACTTTTAAGTTGGTAAGTAAAAGTACGAAGGGAAGAAACTAACTAATTGTCCCAGTATTCAAACAGAGTCTGGATTTTATCTCATTTACAGCTATTTTGCCAAATAAACGTGTTGACGATAAGGTGATAATGTATTTTGACAGGACATTAAGGATATGTACAGTCACTCAGCTCTATACCTGTGCAGCGGGAAGGAGATTGATTCACATTAGTTCTGAGGTTTACATGAGAAACTACAGGGAGAAAACCCCTGGGAAGAATTGCAGAAACAAGTAAAGCAGACAAAACTGTAGTTGTTAGGTCAGCTCTGCCCTGGCTGAAGTGTCCTCTGCTAATGGACGTTTTGTTGCAATCCCGCTTTTTTTCCAACACCTGCCACCATTTTTCTTGCATGCAGGCCACCCTCTCCACTGCTTGCTTCTCCTTACTTCTTTGCTTCAACCTTCTTTCAATTGACCATCTATACTTGCAAGTTAATCTTGCTTCCACCATATTTCATAACTGTTTTTCCCTCCTAACCTCTTTCTGTCTTCTGTACATGCAACATCAGACCCTGGTTTTGGGCCTGGGACTGTTTTCTGTGCTGCGTTTTGTGCCATGGACTATGGGTCCTAATTTTGGTTGATTTTGATGCTATCATGATAGATCTAATTTAATAACAGTAACTTTACATTGCAAAAGCTTAATTCAGAATTGATGTGCTGTATTTGTTTCTATTTCTTGCTAAAATTAAGTTGCAAAATGTACATACCTAAAGCTACTGAATGATTAGCTATGTAAATACCAAACTCTTACCAATTAGCTTTCAGCGGCCCTTGTTGAGAGTGACTCAGCCACATATGAAAGACTAGACTGAATGTTAGATAAGTAGGTCTCCAGAATCACAGCTTTGTTTGTAAAAGCAGCTGCTTCAGATGGGCTATAGAGAGCCATATTTAGTGAGTGACCTAGTTGATGATAATGTATTGATTCAGGATTGTTCTTCCTATGTCATTTTTTAAATATAGATTTGATTAGTGTTAATTGACCGAATCATTTGGACACATTTTTCATCTTCAGTCCAGTAGAATCACCAGAACGTACATGTTTCTTTTAGGAAGCGGTTGGGGTGAGGGAATAAGGACACGTAACTCAAATTAGTTTGTTTCTGGGGCCCTTACTATCTAAATATAGCTTAAAGGCTGATGCTTCTCTTTTTGCAGCTGATCTGTGTTCTTGATGTCTAAACATCTGACTTAGCTTTATTGTATATTCAGTGGCATCTCACCAAGAGCATTTAGATATATGGATACTCTAGAAGCTCTGTAGAAGTCTGGGTTTCTAGTTCATACGCTTAAAATGGAGGCTTGAGATGGCAAAATGTAATATCCCATAGTATCCATTTAATATTTATATATATGTTGAAAACAAATCCACTTGAAAATTTAGGTTGGGGTATTTCTGTGATTCGGTTAGATTTATTGCTGGGATGCAGTGAATGTCACATGGTGTATTGGGTTCCAGTGAGTGAATGCTGTTATAGTCCTACTCCCTACCATAGTCAGAATTAACAGACAATCCAAAATCAATGTCCCTTCTCAAGGTAAGTTCCATTCGCTAGGTACCTGAGGTTAATTTTTAACCGAAGTTTCTTCCTGATATTTTTAACCTACGCTTCCTGCATTAGTTCCCTACTTTCTGGGAAAAGAACGTAACCACCAGAAGTATCCAAATTTATTCTTATCCTTGGATTAATTTAATATTTGTTCTGTATCTGCCTGTTTCTGTATTGTGTAGTGGAGTTGCTAAATGAATTGTTGCCTAGCCTGTCAGTTGTTTGTGTGCCCTACTTAGTCCTTATTACCTCTTAGCAAGGTCTCGCTGAATTTGAGACCACTTGTATACAGCTTGATTATTACAACATTTTGTTGGTAAATATTTCATGGGAATTCAGAGTCTAAATGTAGCTAATCCTGTATCCATTCACAGAATTCAATTGAAAAGTGCTCTTTGGTCTAGGATTAGTTACCACTATTTGTGGACAGGGAATCTGGGTAGTATCTCACTGCCTGCAGATTCCTTTTGCTGGTACTTGGCTGTTGTATATTATTTCTATTCAAACAGTAAGCATTGTCATCTCTGGGGAAAAAAGGACAGCAACCTATGTCTTAACCATTTTTGTCTTTAATTATTGCCAGAATGGTAAAGAAAGTTATTTAAGTGAGATGTCTGCATGAATCTGCCTTTAAGATTTGATCTCCCTCTTGCATATTTGTTTTTGGCAGTGCATCTTTGGTCTTACAGTGATGTCGTTCTAGAGAACATACATAGTATTAAACCTCCCTTAGTTCTCTTGGCTAAGAGAATGACGACTTCCCTGCAGGATCCAGCTGTCCACACTTTGGGAAGGAGGCTGCTTTAATACACAAGTAATCTTGGCAACACTCAAGGAAACACCAAATTATTGAGCAGCATAATTTGCATTTTATGTAAGGATTTTTCATATGAAAAAGGGAGGAAAAAAACGTTAATGAAAGAATGCATTCAGTCGCTAAACGGTGAATTGCAAATACTAAGACCTTTTCTTCTATGTTGCAGTTTGTGTATAGTAGTTGTACTTATGCTAAGCACAAAATATAAGTTAATAGGTTCCAGGTGCATTAAATATTAGACAACATTTATTGTTAGGGAAGGCATTTAGAAATATATATGCATCTAGATATGCTACTTAGCATGGCTTTGAGGAGATTGATAGCTAGCTAGAGTGTAGAATAATGTTAATAATATTAACTCTTTTTATCGTGATAGTTTAAGTGCAAAATTCAAACTTGATTCACTTAGTAAATTCCCAATCCAAAAACTATTGAGATATCTTAATCGTAACCAGTGGTGATGATATCAAGTCTTTAACTTGCTGCTTCAGTGGAATAAGACCAGTGAAATACTCTCCGAAGAGAGAACTTCTGTCCTCTGTGTGTGATCAAAGTAAATTTGAAGGAGTAGCCTGGTGTAATGCTTCCACAGGTATCGAGTGAGTTTATTTTTGGTCATGAAAACTCAGTACATAACGTCACTTGGTGCACCTTGTGTGCACAGTCTGAGAGCTCTTTTCCTTGCGTTGCAGATACACAAACCAGTTCTACTGAAGTGCTCAACTGCTAGTAATGCATAAAAGGATCAAGAGCATTTTTACAGGGTGAACCAATTGTTCTGACAGTTTGTTGGGGGATATGCCAAAGAGTCTGAAGGCATCTGTCATAAGTAATTTACCATTACACACTGTTCATCCAATTGTATTGTTATTTTATCTACCACACAGGTGAAGAATGCATTAAAAACTTTATTTAAAATGTAGTCAGTTCTGTCCTACAGAGGCAAATTTTGTGTTTAATATTCAAAATGTAAAAGTATTTTGCCTACAGAGTGTGTAATATTTTTAAAACAGACCTAGAGTAATGGTTCAGTCCTGAGCAAAGTGGTTTTCTAGTCTTACTGTTATTTGTGGAAAAATGAACTGATACTTGTGCTGGTTTGTACAGTGACAGACTTTACAGAAGAATCTCAGCTATACAATTTTAAGTGCTAGATTGTACTGTCAGAAGGGAGCTGTCCTTTTGCAAATATTAGTATTTGTTCTTTGTAGACTGCTTCAGTCTCATGTTTAAGAATTCAGTGGATTGGTGTTCCAGAAAGGTTTGATAGCTGGACTCATGAGACATTTGGTGTCTCCAGTACAACAGTAAAAGGTAGATTCTATGCATGTAGGTTATTTGCTCTTCATGAGTGAAAACAGCATGCTCACATGAAAAAGCAAATTTGGCTCCAGTCTGCAAAGTTTGGATTAAAGAATTTGGTCTTTAACTGTTCATTTCCCAGTATTTTTTTCACGATTTTTAATATTGATTAAAATAGTTTGCTAAAATAAGGGATGCCATTGGCTGACACTGACAGAGGGTACACCAGGCAGTCTGAAAGCTTTCCTTCAAGCAAGCTCTTTGCTGACTAGGTGATACGGGGAAAATTTGTAGCCTGGCTGTCAAATCCTCCTTTGCAGCATGATACACTAAACTTTCTGTTTGTACTTGCAGGCCTCTGGCTGTGATGGCACCGAGATTCCCGATGAAGTGAAACTGATTGGGTTTGCTCAGTTAAGTGTCAGCTGATGTCTGTCCCTTGACCCCAGGCCGAATTGGGAGATTGCGAAGAGGCCAGCTTAGATGCAAAGGAAAATTAATGCACCACACGCTGAGTTCTGCTTCATTCTCTAGCAATTCACAAAGTCAGAACAAGCAAAGCCCACAGCTACACTGCTGCTGCTAACATTCAAAATGCTACTAAATGTCTCTTAGCAGTTGATTTGGATTCCCCCTAAGTGAAAAGCCTGTGGAAATGCACTCAGGTGGCTGTATTTTTTGGTTATAAAAGGAATTTTCTATCAAGCTTACTTCTTTCGTAAACTTTGAGTGATACTATTTCACCTGTACTTGTGGTTGATAATACTGCCTCTGTTCTGTTATATCTAGAAATTAACATAAATATAAAAGTTAAGACTTATTAGCCAAACTTGAATTCTAGATTTAAAACTGACTGTGAATTTTATTTTTCATATATTTATGCATTACACATCCTAGTAATAAGAAAATTATTTGACTTGATTCTGTGCTATTTGCAGTTAATCTCCCATTATTTAAAAAAGTTTCAGGTATATCTTTGAAATATTTGGTAATTTATGGGGTTGTTTTGAAATTAATTAATTAGGCATTAGCAAGCTTTTGTTGGTTATGTGTCTAAAAACCAGTCCACCAACTGATTGTCAAGGGAGTGGGAGGTGCCTTGCAGACATTAATGTTTGAAGAATGTGCCTGAGGCTGCTTAAATAAATAATCTCCATTTTCTAGAAGTACCATACATATGGTACAATATACATAAATATATATATAGTTATCTGAGAGAGGAGGAGGATATACAGTAGCAAAGGTGTTAGAGTATTTTGACTATGCTTTATTGGGGAGTCTATGAGCTAGAACTACTTTGAACTGTTGTCGTTAAGGTAGACTGCTTACTGTGTCCGTCTCTGATCTGACTTACTCTTAATGATAGAAACCGGTTTCATACAGGTGATAAAAACTTGAAGAACGGAACTGAAGCTTTACTTGAAGTTCTGCAAAATACCAAGGTGGAGTGAAAATAATAGGGCTTTGTGCAATGATCAAGTAAAACTGACACAAAGAAAACACTTCTGATCCAAGTAGTCTTAAGCTTAACCTGTGACAGACATGTTATGGAGCTAGCGAACCTGCAAAAGACTGTCAAATTTGGAGACGTGTTTCTTGGAGGTTACAATTTAAACTACTTCCTAGCTAATCCTAGTTAAGCGGCAGCTCTTTAATGTACTGAAAATGGCAAATATATATTATTAAGAGAAGTTATTTATAATGCCTTGTCATAATCGTTGAGGTGTTCTAGAGCCATTTGCGTACGACTCAATGTAATCCCATCCCATCCTACTGTTTACATGATGATTACTCCAAGATGACTGCAAAGGTTAAAAAAATAAAGTAAAAATAAAAGTGTATTGCACAAACAGAGTTGTATTTTGAATTTCTGTGCTCTGGGTGCATTCCGACGGCGGTGTGGCAGGGTGGTGTTATAAATGTCTGCTGCCTGCGTTTAGTTTACGAGCAACACCTGAGGGAGGAGAATGGGAGAAAACACTGCTTGCTTGCGCATGGGAGAGGGTTGCTCTTGACTGCTTGCTTTCCATGAGCATGAGTGCTTTGCATGAGCCATTTTAAAGACTCCTAAGGTGTTTGTACTTCAAGAAATCATTCAGTTACTCGGGGCAGGGGCTGAATGCCTGTGGGGAAGAGGGCAAGAGGGGCCCAGGGCATGGCCAGGGCTGATGCCTGCTGCCCAGGTGCGGGGCTGGTGGCCACAGCTGTGGCTCCTTGGGGTGGCTCAGGCCTGCCTTGGGGGTTGGGGCGGCTCAGGGGGTTGGGGCAGCTTAGACCCGCCTCGGGGGATTGGTGCCCTGGGGCCTGCCAGTGCAGGAGCCCAGCTGCGGGGCAGGGCTTTGGGGGTGGAAGGGCCCTGTGCTCCGGTGGGGCCTGGCCTGCAGCCAGCGGAAGGCAGCCACCCAGCGCGGTAAGTGTGCCTTTCCTCGGTGACAGAGATGGTGTGTCTCTCCTTAGTCTTGGGCTGCCTGTGTGGGTGCGGCATGGTTGATAATCTGCTCAGTATCTCTTCCACACCAATGGTGTCTTCCCTCAGCGCCCTGGGATCGGCCGTCTCTCTCTTGCCTGTGGTTAACGCTGTGTGCGTGCTTTTGTGTCTGGCTCGCTGGGCCAGCTGGAGGAAGAGCTGGGCAGGGGACCACTGGCCACCACCGCCACCACCAGCAGCGGCACCCACTGCCCTGTAGCTCTGGGCAGGCACCAGTCCATGGCCAGGGAGCCTTGGCCACGCGGGCTGAGGGCGGAGGGCCTGGCGTTGTGCCTGGTCTGGGGGGCAGGCTGCAGTCTGGCAGCTCGTTATACGTTAGCAACCTTGTGTGCTGGAGTAAGAGCAAAATAAAAGGTACCTGAAACGTGCATCTGTCCGTGAAACAGTTGATAGCCTGCAACACTGCGATGGGGTGGCTGCTGAGCAGGACCTGAAGGAGTTAAGGTCAGGGCACTGTTGTCAGATTATTTTTGTCCCATGCATTAATGTATGCTTCATGGTGTATGCACCAGTATTGATTAATCCACCTGCAAAGTAGCTAGCTGGTTAGCTTTATTATTCAGGCAAAGACATGAATGCTCAGGGAAGCTGGTTGTTTTCACAGATCTGTAAAAGAAGTGGGAATATATAATTGGATGAAAATTGCATTCCACTCACTGTACGCCTCCCCGAAGGCCGGGGAAGAGGTGTTGGGGTATGAGTAGCAACTGTCAGAAGTGCTCGTCTGCTGTACTGGATGGGGCTGCAGGAGGTGTCTAAATGAAGAAGAATGTAAATACTTTAATTGAAGCAGTCAGCAGTCTTGTACCAAGATAAAGCTGTAGCGGTTGGTGCTCACTTGCAGTCTGGTGCAGAAACATGCCAACGCTTCACTGAGCTTCCTTAGGTCAGTGAGGCTGGTTTTTACTTTTTTTGTTGTTGTTGCTGCTAAGGTCTGTGAGTAAATACAATGTGAGCCCAATGAGTTCAGAAGGACAATGACCTGAAAGAGAAGGTATTTAAAGCTTTAGTGTCTGTCGAAGTTTGTAAATAGTTTGTTCTCACAGCTATGTATGGGTGAAAAAAAGTCAAAAATATACAGTAGGCTGCAGTAGAAAGTAGGGTGCAAATGATGATAAAGTAGAAATAGACACCAAATGTAATAGGAATTTGTTTTCTGAATACGATGTTCACATCCTCTGTTGAAGGACAAGGGAAAAGAGAAAACCAGCAACTATTCATTTATTCACGTTTATATGAAAAGCATTTAGGAGATGGTACGGTTCTCTCACGTATAACGTGACTTGCCCCAAAGCAGTTGTGGTGCTGCTGTTAGGAAGGTGTTGCTGGACAACAGCTGGGGCCTGTTCCTGGCTGGAGCACCTGGCTGCATTTGAAGGAAAGTCTCTAATTAATGAGGTGATGCTGGAACAGGTGAGCTACCATATAGCTGTCTCTGAGGCCGGGAAAATAGGGCTTAATTAGATGGTTCTAAGAATGTAATCATCTGTAGCGATGATGATGTGCCGGTGCTTGCAGCTGGGCACTTGCAGGCTCTGTGGGCTGATGAATGTCAATGTCGGTGGAGCCACACCTGCCAGTGCATGTTGCTTTAGTGTGCTGGAAGTCACTCTGTGCTGTGGACGGAGGTGGAATTCAGTTGATGAAACCCAGTTCTGTAATTTATTATTTTCAAAGTGTTAAAAAGGATGAATATAAACCTAGAATTTAGCTCAGCACAAAACCAGGTCTGGAGAATAACTGGTTTCTGCATGTGTAAAGGAGTGGGAGGGGAGGGACGTTTCCAGCCTTTTACCTCCTGGGACTCCAGTGTGGGCTTTGGGCCAGGAGAGCTGCCTCCCACTCCGGCAGCGTGTGCTTTTCATGCCAAGAGAACAGGAACGTGTGTCTGTTTCCTCTGACAAGTGCTGACCTCAGATATTCCCACCGACGCATACAGAGAGTTGCATTCACACTGCAGTGCAGCTAGCTAGTTGTGATAAATATTTTTGCTTTCTAGAAACATTATCCTATGTGCTACCACAGTTTCCTCTGTAGACCTCCCTGCCCCAAAGCATGCTTTTGCTCTGTGCGTGGAGGTGGAGCAGGGAAATAAGCCAGGAAACATTGAATTTTCTCTTCCCCACGTTCTCTCTTGACATAAAGATGAATGTGTGCCTTTTCAGCCAGCTTGGTCTAATTTAAAATCTCCAATCTGGGGGCTTCCAGAGCAGTCCTATAAAATTTGATTGCGGGGTATCCCTTCAGAAACACCGTTATTTCTCTGAGAAGGGAACGGCTGTGTGCAGTTTGTAAATGGTGTGCCTCCCCCTCATGCTTTTCTTAATCAGAGATTTGTTTTCCTTTTCGCCACCTACCTGTTCATAATGATGCTGGATGGTGAGATTGGCCTGTGCTTGAAATCAGTTAGCTCTGATGATGAATCTGAGACAGACCTAAAACACTGCTAATTGAGTGCATTGAAAATGCTGATTTTTGTTTAGCAGGGAGCAGAGGATGCCCCCACCCCTAGTGTGTTTTCAAAGTATCAAAAAAATATGAGACCTTCTTGATAGCGAATAGCAGTTGGTATATTTTCTTTTCCTCTGGATCAATTGTGATCTAACTTTATTCAGCCAATTGCTGTGGGTTTTTCCACTGCAGCAAGTGGGCAGCCTTTCCACCCTCTTGCCGTGTACTCATGGATCTGCATGCACTAAGAATGCTAATTACTCTGAAATGAGAAGTTGGAAAAGCAGCAGGGGCCTGCATCTTCAAGTTCCCTGTACGTGTGCTCTGATAATAAGCTGATGGAGCAACTGGATTTACTCAAACCATGAAAACTTCAACAAAGTCTGTTTTACTTGTGTTTTATTGCACCATGGTCCAACTGATGAAATATCGAGGCATATTAGTTGAGCGTGGTGACATTTTAGTTATTCATTTTCCCTCAATGACTAGGGGTAACATTACAGTGCACATAAAAATGTGTTTTTATAGCTGCTTTATGATTGTTAGACTGATGCTCGTCAAGCTGCTTGCACAGTCGTCGTAATCTGAGATGTTGAACCAAATTTGGTAGTTGTGAAGTTGCCTGCTCCTGATAACATGCAGAATATGGGCAATGGTGGATCAATGAGCAATTACAGGGACTTGAAAGAGTGCATGGTAAGAAGGAGAAACAATTAATTTTCACTGCATAAACCAACAGGGAGGCAATCTTGTCCTTCTCAGGACATGAATATTTTGCCATCTAATTTTCAAATGTGAGTTTGAAAGGCTATGCTTGTTTATTGTCTTGGAGTGTAGAAAATCACGTATGCAAGTGGATGCATTTATGTGGAGAAACAGGTATGAGAAATAGAGTTGGAGTAGCTGGAAAATACATGCCTCTCCTTTTTATTTTGTCCCCATAGGTACAAATTTTAAGAATTAATGAAAACCAGCTATCTTTCAAATGTGGTGTGGGTTTTTTTTCCCCCCCTTCTGGAAGGAAACTAAATGGTTATTTGGTTCTTTTTCATCCATGTAATAATTCAGATTTGTTAAGGAACGGTGCTGCTTAAGCGTAAAAGTGCTGGGGTTCTTCAGATCTACTTTGAGCAAAAGACTTTTCCAGTTTTGTGATGTTTACTCTGCATCTGTAGAACCAATAGATCTAGCTTTGTTTCCTTTGAGGACAACTGAGGTATAATATCTCAAAATGTAAAGGAATTTAAATTTATTTTGGTAACACAGCTGTCCCCTGACATAAAAGTAGTATGTGTGGGTGTCATCAACAGGCAATTATAAATAACAAACCAGAAGAACTAGAATGCATTCAGTGGTTTTGAGGAGGTGGACTTCGTGCTACTCATGTCATAAGAACAAATAAAACAGGCAAAAAGACTGTATCTCCCAGTAGCAAAACCTCTGTGTTCTGGAAGATGGACTGTGTAGTGCTAAATTGGAAAACCTCTTTAAGGGATAGGTCTGTGTTTCTGCCTGCCTCTCTGTTTATGAAAGTTTGGAACTGGTTTTATGAAGCATTCTGGTATTGGGGGGGGGGGGGG
>Ga0065711_1003253_pt1 | contig 36493 bp, 16 predicted proteins | sample Hoacrofraction12_FD_59098 | JGI IMG/M metagenome (GOLD analysis project Ga0065711, IMG submission 59098) | Hoatzin crop microbial communities from Cojedes, Venezuela - Epithelial fraction 12 v2 (version 2) | ecosystem: Host-associated > Birds > Digestive system > Esophagus > Crop | place... | reverse complement strand
AAAAAAAAAAAAAAAAATATCCAGGAACAAATAGTGTCCAGTGGTGCATCCTGTTAAGGAGAGTTCCATTTTCTGACCTAATAGGTAAAAGGGGGCTGGATGAAGAAAAGCGGACGTAAAAGACATTCAGTCATCATGTGCAGTCTTTTGAATAACCAACAGTCCTATTGTAATCTCCTTCACAAACTAATATATTCATTACATAACGTGATTATATGTTGTTTTATTTTGCCATATCACAGAATACATGGATTTTATGATCCACATACCACAAAATAGTTTGCAGTTGCAAGTTCTGAATTTGCTGGAGACTTCTCTTGACACTAAGTATTTTTTATGATCTTAAGATAACTCATTACCTATCTTGTCTCTTACTTTCCTCTTTCTCTACACTTCAGCATTGTAACTACCATTCTTGTACCCAAGACTGCTACTTCATAAATTCAGGACCCCATCCATCTAGCATAAGAGAATAGCGAGTGTGATTTCAAGCTACTTCTCTCAAACTGAGAATTTTTATTTCCAAAGAAGAACCAACAGAATATCTTAAAGAAAACAGCTGAATCCTTTTTCAGATAAGCAATTGGTCCCAACCACGTGAAAAGTGCTTGTAATAGTTTCGTGTCGTTTTGTTCTTAAATTTAACTGCACTGAGGGTCTGTACATAGATCTGATAAGGTTACAGCTGAGCCAGAGTAATTATATTGTTTTATAGGACTGTTACAGTGTTACATTGTTGTAAAGGAAAACACTTTTTCTGCATTCAGAAATAACTGTAAAAACCCAAGACAAATGGACTTTCTTCAGTACTTTCGATACTGAGTTGGAACTGCTAATTACAAGCCATATCTTTGCATGAGGTGAACCAAATATATAACTTTTCTTATTTCACCTGATTCTTAGCCTGCTCTCACAACACAAATATGGAAACTTATATTTCATCATTTTTGGGATGAGAAATTGAAAACTAAAGGAATTGGCAAGTTAAGGCATGGCATAAGTGATCTTTTGATGTGTGTTGGGGAAATATGAAAAACACTGTTCTCTATCCTAGGGTCACAGACAATGTGCTTCCTGCAAGATTTTCCAGCTTTGCTTTTGGGCATAGGAAATTAAAAACATAAAAATAAACCCTAGACTTTCAGAGGAAGCAAAGGTTGATGTTGCCTACTGCTCATCCTTTGTCAGTACTGTTGCCTGTGTTCAGATATGATTTGGACCACTGTTTTGAGATATAGCTAAAAGTTATATTGTTTCATCTAGTACATTCTAGGTCACAGCTCGATCTCTGACCTCGTTGAGGAAAGGGTAAATGTGGACAAGAATAGTTTTTCCTACTGTACCATAATTTTTTTCAGCACTTTTGCTAAAAAATGACCCTTTCACATTGAAATGAGGTAATATTTAGAGCAATTCAGTGCTTCAATAAGGGTACTCCATATAATATAAAAATGCAGTATTTGTTATGATGTGCAGAGCTTTCTATGATCATGAGAAGCAGCTCTGCAGATAAGAATACTACTTTTCAGAGATCATTTAAAATTTTCTAGGTAAGTAAATGGCAAACTAAAAATTTCCCATTGAAGCAGCACCTTTACTTGAAATCTCATAGTTTTGACCCAGAAGTGCTGCTGCAGCATCTCATGGGAGTAAGTGTCTAGTCTCATGTCTCTAATTCTCTTTTCCAATCTAGAGATCTGAAGTGATCACATCCCATGTTGAATTGTGTTCTCCATGCTTGCTGAACCACTGTTACATAGTGATCTGTAGTCAGCTGAAGGGAATAGGAGGAAAAAATAAACTACAGTTGCTGTTAACATCGAAAGGATATTTCACAATCCTTTCTTTTCCACTTCAAATTTTTACCACAAAGCTGATGGTTTGGGATGTGTGTGTCATTTTATTTCTGTATAAAAAGCCTGAGATGTCACTAAAAACCAGGTATTTTTCAGTCTCCAGGAGTGAACAGAGCACCCCTATAAAAATAATTTTAACAGAGCAGTTTGAACAATGTGTTTGATCTATTCTGTGGTTTGATCCAATTTAAAGGTTTCTCACCTTTATTTTTTTTTTTTTGATAGCCAAACCACTAGGTGAAGTTGAAGTAGTAAGCGATCTATTTATTTCAGTTCTGTTGACAGCATCCCTGTCCCATATGGGACAGCTTATAGAGGTGGGACTGGGTACAGAGAATCATTATCTGCTGGAACAGAACCCAGCCATTAGGAAGTCATTTTTAACACTGACTGAGAACTCCTGAACTGCATTTTAAAATATTATGTTTAAAATGCAGTTACTGGCACCATTCCCAATGCTGACATTAGAAAAAAAATGTTAAAAATGTATGCACGACATCCATATACACGTGCATACTGCCACTACACTAATATAGCGGTAATGTGTTAAAACTCTTTGTTTAGTGGGGTGAGAGGTGATGCTAGAATAAGATGTGGTAAAGATTTTATCAATTTTTACTATGTAGCATTGCTGTAGAGGAAGTAGAAACAGCCCTTGTGCACTCCTCGCATCAGGTGAGGTCCCAGCTGCATTAAAGAGGTGTGATGTGTGCCTTGTACGCTCTTATGCCTGTTTGATAAGCTTGTTTTAGCATCAAGAAGAGAACATTTTGTGCTCTGGACATAGAACAGACATGTCCTGTAGCGAATTCTAAGTCTTCATGGTTTTATCCCCAGCAAAAGATTCATCTGCTGAAAGCATCAAGCAGAAAGAGTAACCCCAAACTCCCCCAAAGTTTCAGGAGTTTGGTTTTCTGAATGTTTTTTTTTTCCTTGTTCTAGATTCACAAACTGAGGGAAAATGATGATGTTACTGTCTGCTTTTTTCAGTCACCCGTGATCAGAGTGCATAGCCGTGATGTGGGAGAGAGGGGTTCTCAGTCTAAACTGCAAGTGCGCAGATGGCCCTGCCGAAGCTACAAGGGCTGTCTGCAGCAAGGCAAAACTTAAGAAGGGCTATTTGAAAATGAGTAGATGTTATTAGTCACAGCTGGTAGTGAAGGGGCTCTGATCAAAAAATCATAGGGTTCAACGTGAGACAGAGGTCGTTCTGGGCAAAGTAGTTGGGGAACTGATGGCACGGGGACTTTTATTTTTTACTTTTACTGCTGAGCAGACACTTCTGTGCTCTCTTTTTATCATTTAGGTCTTCTCTGAACAGGATCTATTTATTAAGTTCTAATATTTTTCTCTCCCATAGTGGACCCACAGCCTCGGAAGGACTTGTTTTCCTTGAACACAAACTAAAGTATGTCCCATGCAGTGAAATGATTTTGAAATGAAAATGGCCCCCAGAAGAATGTGTAACTTGTTGTTAAAGGAATTTTCTTAAATGACAGGTGATCATGACTGAAGTCCCTCCTTTTGATCCAAAAAAGGATAACAACCTGGATATTACATAGCCTAGCTGAATGCCCTAAAAAAGTAATTGCTCTAAATGGGAAAAGATTCTTCTTTCTAGTCATGTTTGTTTCTGATGTTTTGTTTTTTAGTAAAGATCTGCCTGAACTAAAATATTCTGTGTTAAAATAAAATTTTTATTTGATCCAGAACTGCTGTTTCTTTTTTCACTTTGACTGGGAAGACAGATAAGCAAACAAATTTATCTAAAAAATTTCAAAGTAAACCCAAATACTAATAAAGGTCCTTTTTTTAAAGGTACTTAAAAACTTATGGTTTTCTAAAAGTGAACAGCGTTTTCATCTCTGTCATACCCTGTGAGGGACCACTGCTCAGGCATGTGGTCCTGCATATGGTTATTGCAACAGCACCCTGGTCTGTAGCTTTGATCACTAACTTCCCCAGAAAGGTAACATTTTATTATTCATTTGTATTAAAGTAGCACTTCAGAGGGTCTGCTATGGAGCCCTCTCCCTCTTGTACTAGGCAGAATAAAGTTGGAGTTTCTTTCTCCAAAGCACATACAACCTGATTTTTAACTTATTATATCAGTTTTCATTCCAAAAGTTATTTTCTCCAACCGTTCCCATTTTAAGATAAGTCTATTCAAATCCTAAGACTAATTTTACGTCTCAAAATTTAAAAAGATATTTTTTTGCAAGAGTTTTTAAAATTCTTTAGGTGAAAATTGCCGATGTAGAGCTCCTTTAAATAGCTGACTGTTTTTAGGTAGTATTAATAAAACTTGTCAGAGTTTGCATGTTTTGGCTATTCATGTAGGTTTTTAGTATATGTTGCTATTAATCAGCTGTTATTAATGGAATAAAACTGGTATCTTTAAACCTATCCTAAAATTGGTCTGAACAGTTTCTCAATACATTTGGACACAAGATTAGCCTTAAATTTGTACATCATTTTTCTGGTAGGAGGGTGCTGTCTAAAGAACTGGGACATGAGCACTATTCAGGATGGGAAGGTATTTGTATATGCGTGTTTCTAAACTAGATGCTCTTTGCAGCGGTAATCAAACCATCCCTTGCTGTGGTCTGCACGCAGATGCCCATAAACAGAAAGCAAATTATTTGGGAAAACAGTTAAATTGCTCTTTTTTCTGTAAGTCTGGCCCAAACCAGTCAGTGCTTGGCACAGTGCCATGAGGCGCAGCGCTGCTAAAGTTGCTGTCTTTTAAAAACCTAATTTTGCCCATGTGAGTCATTGAAGATGCTCTGGCACAGTCAGCTGGTGTTGGAGTTGAGCACTCTGATTCCTCTGTCTGCAGCCCCCATAGTGTTTTGGCATCATGAGGTATTTCTTATTGGTACTAAAAAGAAAAGCTGTGTTCCCACCCAAGAGATTGATGAAATAGTCCTCCTATAGATGTTCTGGTTATTTTTGGGGCTATATTTTAGCATCAATTAATAAAGAAGCTGAAACCACGATTTAAAAAGACAACGTATAGATACAATGCATTGCTGCTTTCTTCTGAGAATTTATACCCATTCATACAGAATATTCCTTGTTTTTACACCATGCAAATGCTATATCAAAACCTTCAAAGGAAGCTGGCCTCTTCTTAGGGGCAGATACATACGCAGATTTCTGAAGAGAAGAGCTGCTTCTGTGGTAGACTGCTTGCTTTAGTGTGCTTTGAAAAGGATATATTGGATGTCAAGCACCGTAGACATTGAGCGGCCATTTAGTGGGCTGGCAACAGTGGATTATGCTGTGGCATACCAGCACGATGTGTCAGAGGAAGACACTATTGTGTATTACTCAGTCAGTAAGATCTGTCTCCGAGGGAGCCGAGGATGAGGGCACTATCTTTCAACTCTCATGAATGGGTGAGAGAGGAGAAGATTGCAGGAGATCCCATCTTTCATCCGTGTTATAGATTAAGTGCCACCAGTCAAATACATTGCAGGCTGCTTTCTGACGCTTGGTTCAACAACTGCTTCTTTCTTTGCTGGCTCTTACACATTGGTTCAGCACTAAATAAATAGATAAGGATGCTAATGGAATTTAGTACCTCATTTGTAAGAGGGGAGGAAGCCAAAAAGGAAGGCAGATAGATTTTCCATGTCACTCCTGGGTGGATACTATGGGTAATGAATTAAAGTAGACACTGGAAGTAGACACGACGAGTGTCTACAAAGGAAGTAGACACTATGAGAAGATGGAAAGAAAACTGTTGAAGTTGAAGAATCATAGCTTTGCCTTTTGAGTGAACAGATATGATGACTTCTGCCTTCTTATGAAGACAAAATACTCTTTCATACTTTGACAGCTCCTGGGAAAAGTCTCCTTCCCTTCCAGTAATATGAAATGTATCAAATATTCAGATCATTATGTTGTTGTGCTTTTAAAAGAAAGATGCTGCAATAATATTGTCCTAACTGTGTGGGTCCTTTGTCTTAAGGAGCTAGGAGTCTAAAGCTGTATTTCCTTAGGCTCTAGGTGTGAAGAACTCAGAAATGCCTATTGTTGTAGGGTAAAATCTATACCAAACCTAGTGCAGGATGGAGATGTCAATAGCAATTAATTAGAGACCTAACCAGCTTGGAGAAAACATTTATTCTATCTCAGTTTGAAAGACAGTGAGGAGTATGTGTGGTAGGGTGCTCACCACTTCTAAATGAGCAGGTTGGCAAGGGAAAGCTAATGTCAGGTGTTCGTCCAGAAGAGGCATGGAAGGAGGGAAGCCAGTTAACGTTTGCTCATTTGTTGTGAACTAATAACCCCCTCTCAAACTCCCCTCGCTCTATGGTCAAGCTCAACACAGTGGGGGTGGCTGGTGTACTATCTATATCTACACATATGAGCATACAGGGGGAGTTTTTGACCCCATGGGACAGTTCATACAGCAGCATGGCTGAGCACTCCTTGGCTTTTCCCAGCTCCACTGGCACTGTGAGAACCTCCAGCTGAAAGCTGGCCATTCACGCTTGCTAAAGGCCTCTTTCCTTACAAGGGCTATGTCATGGTTTCATCTCAAAACTGAGGTGCTAATGCATGTCTAATAGCATTGCATGCTGCTGCCTGCCTTCTTGTATAGTGGGCCTGACTTTGAGCACGCTGTGCCAAGACTGAGGAGCATTCAAAAAATTAGTGACAAAAAAGTATGGCTGAGGTGTAGGGAAGGAAGGGATGGGTGGGGACAATAGGCAGTTCAGAGGGAGAACAGCAGCAACCATAATTCTTACGGTCACTATTGGTCTCATTTCATGGACTCTTCTGTGCGGGGAGCACAAAACCTTGTTATCATGAGACTGGATGGAAGGATCAGGTGTCCAAGTCTCCTGCCACACATGGTAGCAAATAGATGTACCACATGGCAGTTTTCTTTCCTATAATATTTTTCAAACAACTTTCAAATTAGGGAATAAACCCTGTGCTGTGTATGAGTCAAAATTAATAATAAATACTATCAGAGGTAGAGGGAATTAAGGGAGACAGAACAGATGAATTTTCAGCTTGGTCTAGAAAATCTTTTAATCTCATAATAAACCATTTTTCTAATTTACCTTTTTTTTTTACTTTGCTACAAGCAAGGGGAGTGACCTGGGAAGTTACTTGCAAGGCTGAGTCCACCCTGGAAAAAAACTTTACAGTGGCATAGGATTCATATTTTAGTGCCAGTAGCTAGTATTTTGTATAAGCTTCCAGAAAAAAAGTAGGAAGGCATTTTGGTAAAGGAACCTGTTCTTTCTAGCTCAGTATCTGAGGATTTGTGACAGTATTAAGAATGGCGTTAAAAGGTTGCATCATTAGATATTGTTACGCTGATACAGGTTTTAAATCTAGGTTTGTCTCATAGGTTTACCTACCCTGGAAAATCTGTGAAGGACACGAAGATTTTAATTTATACTAGCTACCGTATCCTAACATCCACTGTGGAAAACCTGGGCACATAACATATGTGAATTAATTCAGTTCACTTAGTACATGCTGATATCCACACCAAGAGTTAAACAAAAATAGACAGTGTGCGATAGGCTAGCTTGTTTCGGAGCAAATTCTCAGAAAAGGCATGTATTCCAAGAAGTCCTTCAGCTTCTGCGAAATAGGTGCATTAGCTCTCTCTTGAGACATTTCTTTGTGTTTAAAAATTTCATCTTGCGATTGAGTTATTAAGTAGCACAAAGTCGCAGCTCGGTGTCTCATCGAGTTACTTACTGCAAGCCAGCACAGAAGTAAACATGCTCTTAGTGGATTACTGATGAATTTTTCTTACTGTGATTAGGCATTTTACACTTTATCTCATTGCTGCTAAGATGTATTAATGGCGATGAATGTAGCCTGTATTCTACAATGCTAAGCTTATTCAGCAGCTCTTCTTAAAGAAATCTGGTTTCCTAGGAATGGAATTTATGTTGTAGAAACTGGAGCCATTATGAGCATTAAAAATTTCATTCCTACAGAACAATTTCTGCAAATGTCTTCTTGGTTTCTGGAACCTTTTCTACTGCAAGTCACCGAATCAAACACTGTGGCAGCCTAAGTCTGTGTAAAGACTTCTTGCCTTTATTCTGGAGAGGTAAGTGTTGAAGAAGAGGAACAAGGGTAGCTGAAAGTGCCCTGAATATTGTTCTTCCTGTGCTTCCTCTCTCCCTCCATCTCTTTTAGATCTTAGACACAGAAGGCATCTGTCAAACGTAATATTCACTCCTATGCTGGAGGTTAAGATTTTCTGTCAAATGATCTATATGGAGTCCCAGTTTGAACTTGGCGAGGTAGAAGTCTATGAGAATCTTTTAAAGTTTTGACAGACTTTTTAGAGACCCAGCAGCACAAAGCCCTTGAGCAACCTAGTCTGATCTCACAGCAGACCCTACTAGGAGCAGAAGGTTAGAACAGAGAACCCTAAGGTCCTTTCCAAACTGAGGTATCCTATGATCCTATAATGAATCTGATATCATAGTTTGTCTTTCTTGCAGTCTGGTTAATAAACTCTGTAAATTGTACTTCTGTGGGTCTTCACGTTGTCGTTGCCTCTTCAGTAATGTGGAGTAAGAGAACGGTATAAATTACCACATTTAGGAGAATGCCTTCTGTAAATGCGTTTGGTACCAGCTGGAATTCCTGGAGACTCTGTTGTGCAAATTTTTCTTTATCATAGAGGAACGTGTCCATCTGTGATTTTAGCTTTCTCTTGCTGGGCTCCACATGCTCCCAGGGGATAGAAAAAGAAAAAAGCTATCTGGGGCCTGCAAGATTTCTCTTAAAGCAATCTGAAATTATAGGAGAATCATCTCCCAGTGGTATAGACACATCTATGTGAAGCATTTTCTCATTTCTTTTGATTAAAGCTTCAAATCAATTTCTTGGTTTGTGGGTTAGTTTGTCTCTCAGCAATTGAGTGAAATATGTTCTTCAGTCTCTCATTAGGCCAGTTCTCGCAAAATTGTAAGAGTCCAGCTGCTACAGTATCAGCTGTGACTGAGCGGGCGGAAATGATACAGGGTGATGTGCAATAGTGTCTACTGCCTGAAGCCACCAGCTATTATCCGAAAGCTCGTATTGGGCTCAACTACTGCAGTGGTTCTACAAAAAAATAAGATTGGTGTAAGCGTGGTATCAGACCTTCTTCTCAAAACCCAGAATGCCAAATTTGTAAGGCCACCTTCACAGCTGGGTGCCAAGAGCAGCTTGCAGGTCAGCCCATGGCAGGCTGCTCGTGTCTTCCCCTCAAAATAGCATGAAGCAACTGGTCATATCCCTCGACCCTAACAAATACAATTTGTCATTAAAAAAAAAAAAATCCTCAGTAAAGACATTCACCCCTCAACCACATCTTATTATTGGGTTTGGCGATGGCCACCAAGGGACCCAGTGGTGACTGAGGGATTGCTGCCCAGCTCCTCTGAGCTGCTGGTGCTGCTGTTCTTCCTCCTTCTGGTGTTACCACAGTGACCTACCTGTACCTGTTTTGCCACTGGCCAGCACCAGAAAAGTTTGTAAGCCTGTGCTGTCAGTCAAAGTAGTACCACTTTGTTGGGGTTTTCAACTGGACTTGTAAGCTTTGTGGTCCACGCTACAGGTACCACAGTGCCGTACCTACCTTTCATTTTACTCCTTGCAGGAGATGTGACTGCCGTTTCACATCTCTGCTGCTCCATAACGGAAAGGCTTCTGCTGGGAAACATCTGTCCCTGTTGCAACCCCGTCTTCCCACCCCATCTGCAACCCCTTTCCTCTTGTTGGATAATGCGTTGGTGACAGCCAGGTAGATGAATAGTCTCACTTCACCCTTTAGTTGCTGACACAGCACAAGGCAGTTTCTGATACAAACATCCTAATAGTCATTAGCTGCATGTTCCTCATTTTCTGATTTACTGATTAGAAGCAGAGTGCCAGACATGCCGAGCACTAGCAGAGGAGGTTGGTTCAAGATCTGTTCTGGACAAACAAAGCATATATTTGTGCTGATATTTACAAAAGCAGGAAATATGCTAAATACCCCAAACAGCATTGGACTTCATCTTTCAGAGCTGGTCTTGCTTCTGTAAAATGGGGACAGTAATAACTCTTCATCTCTCAGGGAAACTGTGGAGGCAAATTTAAAGTGTGCCACCCCAAGCAACATCCAGTACAAGCAAGTAGATTGTTTGCAGTAAAGATTTAGGATTATGCACTAAATAATAGATAGGAAAGGAAAGAGTGAATAATTAAGCAAATATTTATTATAAGGAATGTAAATTCTTAAGAGGAAAAGAAGCATGTTTTCATGGAACTAAAGGCTGTATCAAACTGCAAATGCACAAAGGGGCCAAGTAAAGACTGCATAAGAAATTTTGATTCCTGCACTTAATAACTGATGCTTGATTTTTCAAAATTCACTTGCTTTCTTTGGACTTCCATGGAGGAGTTTGCTAAAATGATTAACTTTGTAAATTAGGTTGCTCATTGGTGAAAATCAGAATGAACTTGTGTCTTTAAAAATAACACTAGTAAACAATGCACTTTGAAATTTGGGGGCTTATGAAGCATTAATGAGATTTGTAGGAGCGATTGTTGTTTTAAAAAATCACAGCAATTTATTGTTGCTAATTACTCTCTTGGCACCGCATGTATTTAAGATTAATTGGAGTATCTGTACACAGTAATGAGGTCTCATGTAGTTTACACTGATTGACAACATCTTCCTTTATCTGGAAAATTACCACACTGGAAAATTTGTAAACAGGGCAGTAGCTCTTGGCAATCAAATTTTGAAAGTTTTACTTGATACGGTAGCTGCTGAGTTACGATAAAAAAATCAAACAGTTCCAGCAGTTAATAATAACAATAAAAATATCTGCAGGAATTCTGTCATGAAGGTATAACTTACACACACAGAAATGGATGTTTAACTCCTGCATAGTCAGACTTAGCATTCAGACAGAGACATGACTTCTCAGTATGATACAACATCATGAATTAAAATGGCAACATTTCTCCAAGATTTATTTTTATCTCTATTTTGCTACTGTAAATTTATTCACCTAAAGGTGGGTGCTAGAAGAGCAGTCCTTTCATCTCCGTCTTGAAAAGCTGTGAATAAATAACAGTAGGTGTTGATGACAGAGGATTATGTTGTAGTGTGCTACAAGAATTCTTCTGAAAGGCTTTGTGTCTACATGTATGTGCATGTTTGTGCATTTAAATGTTTCTGTGGCAGCTGGCCTGCTTCTGTAGTTCCCTTAAAACTGGGCACTTTGTGTCATTCTTACTGCGCTTATCAGGTGGGGCTGATAAAGAATTATATATTACAGACTTCTTTGTCAGGGTAGGAAAAGACTGCTGGTGGTAGAAATCATGAGTATTTGAACTGGAGACCTGGTATTCCCAGCCACAGGTACATTTCTAGTGCTGGAGACAAAAAAATAACAACCACCCCAAAACATACTCACCCAAAACCCATAACCGTAGTCACTCCTGCATCACAAATTGAAGCCATGCTTAGTAACCCTACTGAAAAAATAAATGTTTTCTGTAAGCTCCTGAACTTCTTATATAATTCCTCAGGTAATGAGGAGGTCTTTTTGCAGAAGTTTTAGGGGTGCAAATTTTCAGGTAGGTAGGCAGTCAGTCTGTAAAATTTCAGTTAGAATTGTCCAATCGATCAGAATTGTCTTGAGCATTTCTTAGATGAGCCCTTTGACCAACAGGTAAAGTGGTTTGTTATATGCATCTTTTTATTTCTTCAGTGTTAATTTTATAGTTTTTCATAAGCTCACCTCTAATTTTATAGTTTTTCATAAGCTCACCTCTGCTCAGCTGAGGAATAGATGAACTGTTAGTATGGAACTTACAGCAAAATTAGCAGATATACTATGAGTTGTATTTGCTTGGAGCACTGTGTATCCGGGTGTTATTGTTGATGCTTGAATGAATTTGGAATTGCATTTTAAATGGGAAAAGCATGGATGTTTACACTGGTGTTTAATGAGACTGAATTAGTCTCAGAGTACAGTTGTATTCTACTGTTTTTTTTAAGGGAATGGGGAAGAGACGAGGTCCTAACTGTTCTGATGATTAGTTACACATCTTCAAAGCATTTCAAAACTAAACCGTACATGTGGCAATGTGTGTTGGTACGCATGAATTCTGAGTGGTTCTGCCCAAAAGGGATAACAGCATGCATGCTACTTTTCAGCTGGCCAGCACCCCAGCGCGAGCCTGGACTGTGGCTGAAGTCATGGTTCTCACTTCCAGAATGCCTCTGGGGGAATTTGCACTTCAGGGGTTGACAGAAGAAGCAGTCATTGCTTTCCCCAAAGCCTGCCTTCACGTGGAGTGTGCACAAAAGAACAAAACTCCTCCTATGCTTGTTTACGGCCCTGCACATCTGGGCAAGGGTCAGGGAAAGTCTGTCTCTTGATTAACAGTGCTGCTTATTATATGCCAAATGTTTCTTTCCTCCTTGGTAGCAGCACTCCGACCTTGCTAAAGTGGCTCAGGAAGAGTGAAATCAGAGGGGCTGTGTGGCTCTGTGCACAGTGGCTAAGAGTGCTGTTCCTTGCTGGCAGCCCCCATTGCCACCAGCCAGAGGAACCAGGGAGGTGGATGGCATTCAGCTAAGTCAGTCTTGTCACTCCTTTTGTCACTGTGTAATCTTAAACTCTGGATGCAGCCACCAGAGCTGTAGAAGGTCAGGACCTAGCTACATCCATGCTTCAGTCCTGTAGGTAGGTGTTTAAAGCAATTTTTTTAAAATTACAGTGGCACAAATGGAAATAATAACTAGATGAAAATGATGCAATCCCTCTGCATTTCCACTAATGAACTAAGTTGAAGCTGGCACCACATCCTGTCTTGGTTATATATATTTCCTAATGTTTTTTGTGGTGTCTGTTGGGTGCTCCTCAGGGTTGGTGCAGAACCTGACAAGCGTTTTGAGAATGAACTATTCAAACTCAGAGACCAGAACAGAAGCAAGAAACCCCAAAACTTCTCAGCAAAAAGACCTTCTGAAAGAAAATATACATTTGAAATGAGTGACCAGGTTTATGCTTTTTTATTAAAAAAAAAAAAAATACCAAACCAGAACAATCGGGTACAAGTCTTGCAGATTCCCTAGCCGTCCTGGCCTGGAGATGCTATTCTCAGGAAGCTGGGCATCTCCTGGGAAGTATAGAGGAGTCATAGCAATCCTCTGATAATGGGCAACACAGAGGCCCTGATAATCTTGACTCCTGATGGGACCCTCAGGACTTGAGTCCTTCCAGGCTGCTGGGAAGTCTGGTTTACCTATCTCTAAGACATTTTGAAGCTGCTCTAAAATTTGAAATGCTTGGGCTCCTTAGTCCAGGGGTCTTTCAACATCATGTAGTCGTGCTGCTTAGTAGGAAGAAATTTTGAGAGCTTGTGCAACACAGCAACTTGTGACACAGAAAGTCAGAAAACCCAAAAAGTTATTATCAGAACCTCTGAGTGTTACCCAAACCAGTACATTTCTGTAGGTAATAGTTTTTGTCTGAATCATTTTGTCAGATAAGTCCTGAATAGTTCCACCGTGTGCTTATGCAATGTGAAACCATTCCACTTGCATCCTTCGAGTGAACTCTGACAATGCTGCTGTCATTCTGCATTGTGAAAGACCCGAGGATTTTTAAAGAGCAATTATTTATATAGAATTTTTTTTGGCATATCTTTCGAAAGAATTGAGTCCAGCACTATCTCAGAATTATTGGTAAGGTCAAGTACTGTCAACCTAGAAAATTAAAAATAATTAATCAAGGCCAGAAAAATAATGAGATTTCAAAATAAAAAATGATTATTTTTAATTTACCTTCAGAGGTCTCAGATCTCTATGGTATTATCATAATATCTTCTGTAATAGCAAGGGCTAAACCCTTGCATTTTGAATAAGGTACAGTTCTTAAATAAGCATTCTTCTGCTGCAATGGTAGTATAGGATATTAATATAATAAATATAATAATACTATAATATTTATTAATAATGTAAGAAATGTTACATCTATTAATAAAGTCGTGATAAATGGCTGCAGAGGCAGTTAAAATAAGACCTACTGAAAAGAAAATAGAGAGGAGATTCAAGAGGAGGGTATGTTGTGATGAATGAATCACAAGGTTCATGGGAAGCAAGTCAGGCAATATTTCGTTTTGCCTTGGCAGTAGAGTTCTGTCTACATGGAGAACTGACAGAAGCCGATATCAAGGAAATTACATAGATCAGCCATCCCATGCTTTTACCCCACAGAGAGCTCAAAGGCTCCAATGATCTCCATTGCAGCACTGAAATTAAAGGTTTACAGACATTCTTGTTGATCCCAATGTCTGGATGAAGCCATCCGGGTCCAGAAGCCTTTGCTGTAAGTGCCAGAGCCTATTAGGAGAGCTGCCTGCCAAGCTGTTCCAGTACAGAAGATGTTCCCAGATGAGCAAGGCCAGCGGGTCTATTGAAGCTGCAATAAGGGAAGTTTCTGGTTTGTAGTATCAAAATAAAGGGATCATTAACTTAATTGTGCCTGCCTCCAGTAAGAGACATTAGGAGGTCATTGGCAAGCTACACTTCTTAAATTTTAGAATTGCTTGTCAATGCCTTGGTTTGAGTATTACCTCAAAGAAATGGCCGGCTTTTAACTTGGGTGAAAATCAAAGCAAAAGTAGTAAAATCTCTTAAGGGGAGCTAATAAAGTAGCCAACCCTTTGTCCTTCATCCTCTCAGATGTATAAAGATTATCTCCTAGTGAATTTCTAGTAATAGGATTTGAAAGAAGTGTGGCTTTTTCACGCTAGAAATGTCTGATTTTCAGGTCCAAACCCATGTCAATGATTCATGGTTTATTAATCCTTAATTCTTATTGCTTCTTTCTCAGTCTCCAATGTCTTGATTAGAATTTTGTCTACTTCTTTATCTGCGGATGAATTGGTACATTGTGGTTTTGTTCATTCAAAATTATCAAAGCTAGAGAACTGAGTTTTTGAGTTAATTTTGTGAAGTAGTGAAACCTATGAGTGGTTTTGGCTCTTGAATATGATCTTAATCACTTATTAGCTTCTTTGAGAGTTTTCATCTGAAAATTTTCGCTCTATAGATTGACAGCTTCATTAGTACCCGTCAACCAAACAAGTCAAGCTGAGCCAGGTCACTGCAAAATAATGACATTGTCTTTTTATTTTTTTCTGAAGTACTCCTTCTCTATTGTGGTTGTATTAGTCTTTCCTACAATTAACACCTCTTTCTATGCATAGTGATTTTGAAAGCTGAAAAGTGATGTTATGGATGCTGTTTTAAAAAGATGCAGATTTGGGCTTCACTTGCTGTTGCCTTCTTTGGAGTTCCCAGTATATGGAAGATAGTTTGAACCATGTGGAACTTGATAGCTGAAGCCATTAGACAAGAAAGTAATGTCACCCTTTCAGGCACTGCTTCAGACAACTCCTTAAAAGCGAGGAAATGAGTGAAAGAAGTGTTCGTTACCATCATGATCTTAAAGGGAAAAAAATTACTGATTTTATAGGCCATAAGGGTAGATAAAGCAATGTTTGTATAATGCATTGTACTTTGTGGTAATGTGTAGTCGTTCAGATGCTTGCTTTCTTGACATTACTTTACAAACCTTCAGCCTTGCAGGAGTATTCTCTGGTAAATACAAATAGGAATGAGAATAACTGGATATCTGCTGTAAACAGGCTGCCCCTATACCAATAAATCTTTTTGACCAACACTGGACAGAAGATGCCATAGCTGAAGTTGTGAGAAGCAGTGGATGCCTTAATAATGTGGGGGCTTTTTAGTCCAAGAAATGTATGCGTTATTGCTGTTCCATGAGCATCTTGTGGAAAACAAGAGCATTGTTCTTGCTATGTTTTGACTTAAAATTAAAAAAGAAACAAAGCAAGAACCCCCAGATGACTGTTTGCTTCTTAAAGCAATCATCCAAGAAAAGGCTCAGTGTCTGCTTTGTCTCTTTCAACATTTGAAATAAAATAGGTAGCCTGGCAGCGATTCTGCCTAGTTATGCTTCTAAAACAGATTTCACGCCATCTGCAGGTCTTATCCTTATATTAATAGCACCGTATTCCTTAGATATTGTCAAACTACTTTGTTTTTTCGTGGGACTGGTAGTTGTAAAATGCATCAATTTGTCTGATGTAGGTCGGGTGCTCTCTTGGTGAGGCAGCTGGTTGCATAAAGGAAAGCTGCAGCTTGTGCATATCTCTGTGGCTGTGTTCAGTCAACCCCTCCTGCATATTTCACTTGGGGATGTGGATTCCACTGTTATGCTTTTCTTTTCTCAATTTGTTATGGTATTTGCACCTTCATTCTTTGGAACCAAATAAGGGGCCTCAGAAGTGAGACTTTGCTACTGCTTTGGGGATCTCTTGTTTCAGGAAACACATCTTTTCCTTTTTTTCTATTATTTGTTTTGTTTTGTAAGTTGCAAATCAAACTGGAAAGTCTATCATAAAAATGGCTTGAAGATCATCTATCTGTGTATTTGCTATGAGGATGAACGGCAGTCTTTGTGAACTGAGATAACAGTGCGCAAGCACCTATGTATAAGCTCCAGGATTAAGGTGGAATTTCATCTCTTGTGCCCTGTCAAACAATGAAGCAACTCTATTTGTGCATCTTTTATTTTCTAAAATATCAAATGCAGACCACTTTTGGAGACAGGATACTGTAACTGACCAGTAAGTAACCAGACCTTGTAAATCAGATCTTTTGTACCTCACAGTGTTGAACGTGGCAATGGCTCAGACAGGTGATCCATCTGCCAGAGTTTAGTAAGCGACTCTACATCCTCTAAGCTGCAGTAACAGACAGCATAGCTTTTCTTATCTCACAGATTAGGTAAATTGTATCAGTTTAAGGCAACTTCATTCCTACTTTCAGTGGAAAAATTAAAAGGAAAAGCAGCTATGCTGCTTATAATGCACAAGACTCAAACACCTTGAAGTAAAGTTGCCAAACTTGCTTGTAGTTGTCATTGTGGCTGGTTCCTGTGCTGGTGAATGATACCAAAGAGCGTACCACACGCCTGCAGCAGATGCTCACAGTCAAATTACACTCAGACCTTTATTTATTAAAGGAAAAGTGCAAAACCTCAGTTCCTGTGCTGTTTTTACGCCACCTTAAACAGGTTTTATAGTGAGTTTTATATGGGTCACTAGAATTTGTCTGTGTAAATTTCTACTGTATATGTGCTTTTTGAGACTGATGAAACATTAAGAAGAAATCCTGACACACATTTTTTTTCTGCAGCTTTAGTACCATCATCTACCTTATGAATTGCATTGTGGTGAATGAAGGATAAAGCTCAGGAAAGTAGGAGTGAATGGTTACTTTGTCAACTCTTGTATGGTGCACAAGTGCATCTCTGGGGAGGAAAAAAAAAAACATTCCAGATATTTAAGGTCTTGGGTCATCCCAGCTGAAACTCATTGCCTGGTACCTGAATCTGGTTGAATCTGAGTGGGATGCTTACAGCAACGTAAACATAAAGTTTGATATGTGTAAGCTGGAAAATAGGTACAAGTGCAGCTATTTTATTATTTCTCACAATAGAGACCATTTTTCAGCCAAACACTGGAATGCATGCCTGACTTCTGAGTTACTGTTAAATTCAGCACATTCTTGAATGCCTTGATGAATGATGACCTCAGAGATGAATGTGCTAAATAGACAGCAAACAAGCAAGATGACAAAGCATTTCACCTGAGGAGCATATATGCTAAAGTAGTGGCCCCTAACTTTTGCTAGCCAATAACCAGTAAGACCAGCAATGTACTGCAGCAAGCATCATCTCCCTGCTTTCCCTGTGGGACCTGGTTTTCTTTGTTTTAATCTTCTCGCTCATGAAGTACACCAGAGGGTTTCCTGGGTAAGATGCTTGTGCAGCTGAGAACCTACCATCAAATGACTTACGTGTTCTATGAAGATTATACTTGCCACTGATGCCTTGAGTAAATATTTCCACTTTACATCTGGACAAACAATGTTGACTTAAAGTCATTTCTTTGAGGATGCCTAGCATTACTTTTCCCTGTCTACCTTTGGAAATGCCTTCTGAGGTTTGCCAGTGGAGCCATACCTCTTGCTGAGGCATGTTGTTGGCAGCAGTCATTTTCTTTTTCAAGATGAGCTCTTATTCCTCCTGACATTTACAGTTTCATATATGAGAGCACAGACAGTGTAGCCTTGAGGTCATTGAATTTCGTCAGGTATATTGTTTCACTCCTCCTCTCTGGCAGAAGTAGTAATTATCACATGCTATTGTTCCACCATAGTAAGAGGTCTCAGAGTCACGAAGTACAGCTGAGCACAGCCACTTTACATTAAAACTATGTTTGAGCAATTAAAAATTGCCCAATCTTTCCTCCTTAGTTGAAAACACACTGTGGGAATGCTGCTGAAGTGTATTAAACCAATATATTAAAGTAACTCTTAAGTGTCTCCATTCTAGAATAGTTTTACTGTTCACAGACACCAAGTAATTTTTATGTAAACTACCTATTAAAACACAAGCTATTCATCACCATAGAGATGGGTGCACTAGCTACATTCCCTAACAAGATCAGTAATACTTTGTTTTTGTTTTAAAGCCCAAAAGCAAGGTATAAATCCCATGGTTTTTGTTTGTTTCTTGTTGAATGTGTTGTCTAAGAAGCGTCTAGGATTCTGTGAATCTTTTTTATTTGGAATAAGCAATTGCAGCATTAAAATGTAGTGTTTAAAGTAAAAGTAGTGGTAAGTGATAGAAATTCAGGTATAAATTAGAATATTTTACAGGAATGCCAGAAGTCTGTAAATGATGTAACAAACAAGAAAACAATGTTAACTGTTAAAACCTTTAAAGACAGAAAAGGAGACAGTGAGTTTAATTCTATGTTTGCATTCTCAACCCTGGCTTTGTCTTTCAGATATACACTATAGACCTCTATGCAAAACATTTTGTATGTAACAGCCTTTACAGTTTTACTTTTTCAGCAAACATTCCTGTTTTCTGCAATGCTCCAGCATTTTTTCACACCATTACCATAGTATCTGAAGTATATGCGTAATAGGACTGTGTTTTGGATCCCGATGCACATGTGCATGTATGTATATAGTGATAGATATCCACGTGCATCAATCTATCTGTAAGAACATATATAAATTTACCCATATAGATGTGTATAAGAATGCATCATAAAATGAAGAAGAAAAGGAAATTATCTACCCTAACTCAGGTACCTCACATCATACAGAGAAGCTGCTGTGCGGGTCCTGTTGACAGAAGCTCAGATACGGAAGCTGCAGTGATGGCAGCTAGAGAAGAATAGAGCAGGCAGGAACTACAGATGACCACTCAAAACCCAGCATTTTAGACACGTGGCACTCAAATTTCTGTTTTTCTAGGCTGCATAAAGTGTGGTTTTATACATATAACCTGTACAAATTGTTTTTGCTACACTCAGAGGTGATGATCAATGGGCTTTGTGGAAGAAAGTGGCAGTCTTGCTAGTGGTAATGGCAATGACATGAAAAAATATTTATCCAAGTAAATTTGTTTTTCCAATGTTCCTCCAGTTATTCTTAATTTAAATCTGCTGCAGAACTGAGGATCAAAGAATCTAAAGCAGTTGAAAAATGTCATGGTCAGATATTATTCAGTAGAAAATAAAACTGCAGCATGACAACTGTGCCTGAATGGAGAACCATGACATTTCTCCTCAGTTAATCTATCCTACCACCCAGGCAAACAGCAAATTGAGCAAATCTCATAACTGCATGAACAAACAGTGACACTAATAGAAAAACAACTTGCTGCAGGAAAAACATCATAAAAACAAATGTTTTAAGAACAATAACAAACAAATCACATTGGAGCAATAAATGTTGATGAAAACAGAATTAAAATTATAAATACATCATTCTCATAATTCCTTTCTCAGAATAAATCAGTTTAAGCAGCTTCTAATGTAAGAGCTGATAATATGAATATAATTAAATGAAAAAAAATCAATATATTTAATACTGGAGATAAAGCATACAGTCTCTGAAGACCTGACTTTTGATTACATTAGCTTGTCTTATGTTCTCCTTCAGCATGGGGGAGACTCAGAAAGCAAGTGGATATTTTAATAAAGTTGTGTTGCTGTAGCGAGATGGTGCAAGGGTACTCAGGGCAGTGTTAGCTCTGGCGCAGAGCAGAAGATCACTAAGTGGTGGCTCCAGCTGGAAGACCTTTGCTGTAAAGGCAGCTGAAGGGTGCCGGGCAGTGTGCTGGTGACCACCACCACTCAGGGTTCCTGTACTGTCCAACTCTGCTCCACTGCAGCAAATGAAGAGAGTTGAAATGTCCACTCCCAGGGAGTTTTCCTCCTGCTCGAAGTTGAGACTTCTGGAAAGGAAATTCAGGGGCCCAATTATTGGCTGATATGGTAAGTTGCAGAGTCTTCTGGTTCATGTGGATTCCTTAAGTGGAGATGGTTGCTGAAAGGCACCAAAGAAAGGGCATGCAGTTGCTGGTGGATGGGCAGACTTGCTCTCATTCCTTGTTTTAACGGAAAATGTCTTTAGCTTCAGGGATTTTTACACTGGAAATGCTGTGGCTTTCAATATCCTGACTGGTCCCTGCCATCACCTGCTCACTTACAGCCATGGCAGTACTCTGAGCAAATCCGCTGCCTAGTAAAGGCACTAACCCAAACTCTGAGGGGATGCTGAGGGCACCCGTGTAGGTGCTGTACTCGTTGACTTGCCAGGGTAGGTACTGGAAGATTTAAGATGCTTTGGGAGAGAGGACTGCCAGCTGTGGGCACCACACAGGCTAGGGACACCCAGTTTGTCTGAGGTTTGCTCTTCCAGCTGAGGCTCTTCCAGTGCTCCAGCAAAGTCCTGCTGCATCCGGATACTGTGGAAAAATTAAAGAACTCGCACATGCAGCTGACGGTCCCAACACAGACCCTAGCAAGACAGGGGAGATGCAGGCAGTGACCACAGCAAAAGTGTATGAAACGGAAAAATGTGCCTTCTCTGTATTGCTTCATGTGCTCGCACTTGCTTTAGGGTTTTTTTAAATGGAGTGATTGGTATCTTGCCTCCTCCTGTCTCCCACTCTCCGAGTACCAGATAGTCTCAACAAAGAAAATAACTTTTGGATAGTCACCAATGTTTGCAATTACTTGGTGCCAGAATTTTAATGAGTGGCAGGTTTGCAGAATATATAGCTTTAAATACTGGATGTTCGATGTGTATCCGCAGCATGTTGGTGATTATTTCTCTGTGTGTGTTTGTTTATTCATCACTTATGGAAGAGTGTTTGAAAATAAAGATTTCTGCAGCTTAGCTACACAGATGGAACTGGCTGTACAAGGCCGTTCTTTTAAATTAACAATCTTTGCTCTCCATGGAAAGAAAAGGCCTCTATTAGCAGAGCCTCATCTTAGTCTCTTGTTATTGTCTTAATTGAGCCTTTGAACTGCAGTCAGTAAAAGCTCACAGCAAATACAGTATCCAATCAGATGTATATTTTTAAATTAATCTACATATGAATACCTTCCCTGATTTCCCACTAGCACCTGCAAAAGAAAAAAAAGGGGGGGAAAAAAAGAAAAGGAAAAATGTTTGAAAAGAAAGGGAATACATTTGCAAGTTTAATTTCCCTAGGGAGAAGCGAGCTTTTCAGAGCAACTTTGATATGTTTCTTTCTTCTTTGTGTAACCTGTAGTTTAATTTTTGTTCACAATTTTGCATTCACATTTGCATGATAAAAGAGGTTCTGCTTTTCTTTTAAAGATTGTTCCGGAAAGTCAAAATTATTCGTAGGAGAAAAACAGTAACAAGATGAAAATTTAAAAATTGTCTCCCTTTTCAGTAATTTGTATATACAATCTGCTGAGGTTTCCAGTGCTTTTACTGATACGAGCAGACAGTATGTTTTTCAGAAGGTTGCATGAAATATTGTTGCATTGTCATTTTCATGGTGATTCTGTAATTCGAGTCTGCATTTTTAATGGATGAATCATCCCAGAGATGGAATTTTTTATCTTGAATGTTGAAAATATTTTCAACGAATTTTCTCCGACCCAAGAAGATGTTTGGGCTGCTCAACATCCCTTCTAAAAGCTTCTTTCATGCCATCCATCCTGCAATTGAGGTGTTTGTGAAGCTGTGAGTGAAAGGACATAGAAAATCTTTGGAGAAGGGCAGAAAATTTCTCTGATCTGTATTTGTTAGAGCTGGAGGCATATGGTTTAATTTCTGTTCACGCATATTTTACACAGGGATTTCCTAATTTGCTCTTGACCACTGAGAACACAGGAGTAGCACTACATAGTAACATATATACATATGTATATATACACGTATATGAGATCGGATGTTTGCTTATCACACAGGATCTGCATTTTGCTCTCCTGTGGTATGCCTGCCATGTAAAAACACGTGGAGCTCAGTCTGATCATCTTCGTGTACCTCGTCTGGACCTGCGCCAACACATCCAGGTCCTTCTTATGTTGGGGGCTCCAGAGGTGGATGCAGGACTCCAGGTGGGGTCTCACAAGAGTGGAGTAAAGGGGCAGAATCCCCTCCCTCAACCTGCTGGCCATGCTTCTGTTGATGCAGCCCAGGATACGGTTTGCTTTCTGGGCTGCAAGTGCACATTGCCGGCTCATGGTGAGCTGCTCATCCACCCGTACCCCCAAGTTCTTCTCCGCAGTGCTGCTCTCGAGCCACTCTCCACCGAGCCTGTACTTGTGTTTGGTATTACCCCGACCCACGTGCAGGACCTTGCACTTGGCCTTGTTGAACTTCATGAGGTTCACGCAGGCCCACGAGAATCAAATTTTCTCTCTACATTGTACATTCCAGGGCATTACATCCTAACTTCAAAACATCGTTATAGACTTCAGGTGCACAGATATATATGTACATATACGTGTTTTCTGCCACTGAATATTGCCTGCACACCCTTGCTGTGTTCGGAGTCGCTCCAGCTTGCAAGTGACCTTTTGAAGGAGGTGGTGTATATATGGCTATTTGCTAGCCCAGCTCCATCTGAGCTGCAGGCCTTGCACGTCCCTTTTCTGCCACCATTAAGTTTTATCCAGCATTATTCAGCATTACTTAGCCCCATACTGGGTCCTGGCTGCAGGTTCTGTCCTAATTATCAACTAAAATGTTATAATTATCTAAACCTATATCGTATTCTGATTAGCATCCTCACCTAAATACTATGAATTATACAGAGCATAATTCTCTGTGTATTACATGTTAAGGCAATGCAAATAGTTTGAATGTTACCCATTTAGATTCTTACGTGGTATAAAAAACATGTAGTACCTTAGCAGCTCATGGTATTTAACAAGTAAGGAGTGGAGAGACGCTTTGCTCTTTCTTTTCCCTGTGTGGCTGAAAGAGGAATAACTTGGATAATATAGACACTTTGCTTGCTTATAACTTTTAGCGAGTAGGAGTAGAAAGATAGGTGTGTGTGGGAGAGAGATTGAGTAGGCGAGGAGAATGTATTTAAAGAAAACTGTGAAAGTTGAAGTACCGCAAATGTTCCTTTTTGTGGAGCCATCTGATTTCCTGCTTGGTCGAGCTCATATTCAAGTTTTGGTCATTCACTTTGGAGAGTTTTCTTTTTTCTCGAGTTTAAACTTTTAAGCTGTTCTTCAGTTTAACAATTTTGAAGTGTACATCACATCTAGCTATGGAAGGCTTCAAATATCATCAGAGAGATATTTATCATGGGCAAAGAGTAAAGGGGAGGTAGGTTCAAAGCAACCTGAGATACCCAGCAGCGAAACTAAAGGTATTTACTCTTCGATGATAGTTCTGTAATTCTTTTTTTTTTTCCAGTACCAATCAAACTTGACTGTCACATGTGCAAGGATTTTTGCTTCTGTTCCCTGTCTAATTGTATCACCTGACATCTTCTCCCCAGGTTCTCTTTTTGGATGTTCAAGAGCACTGTCTACTTGAGATTCAAAAGCAGCTCCCAAGGGTCCTGGTGTTTCAACCACGTAGGTGGAGATCCTGTCCCCAGTGAGGGATGCTGTAAAGGAATCACATTCTTCAGAGAACATTTTTATCTCGGGAAGTGCCTCACTTCAATGTTTTGCTAAAAAGCAGTAACACTTCAGGACCTTTCTTTGATCATTAAGAAAACTAATAGAAAGATCATTTGTTTTTATATAGAGGAATCCTTAAGTGTTTTTAATTTTAGAAATCATCCTGTGTTATCTCTCAGTACTTCGATAATTGCATGTAATAGCAGATGAGCCTTTTGGCTCTTGCAGAAAAATATTTGATGTAGACAAAATATTGCCCATAGGGATTCAGTTTGAGCGATATGAACCATTTAAAGGCTGCTCACAAATACCCCTGCAATTTCTTCAAGAGAGGGCAGATACACTTAGTGTTCGTCAGTAGCTAACATCAAAGAGAGCTCTTGGAGACTGGCATGAATATACACCTTACTGGTCTGTAACACCAGATCATGCCTGTGGATAAAGCCCTAAACATGACTCAGAGAGTGAAAGACTAACTTACACTCTTGGTTCCCAGGTTAGCTTGAGGGTAAAAGGGAGAATTTGTACCATACAAGACGCACAACATTGCACAAAGCAAGAGGTTTTCGCAGCCCCTGGTAACACTGGCCCCACGTGTTTCTTCTCCTCAAGAAGGTCAGGGTCAGAGCTGTGGGTGATGGCCCTGATTGCATCAAATGTTACTGTTGGGCTACTTTGAGCGCAGGTGCTTTCTATTCTCTGGCACTTTTTTTGTGGGTGGGGGGTGGTGCAGTTCAGGTTGGGTTTTTATTCCTGACAACCGTCAGGCCGTAAGGGATGATGATTTTGTGTTATTCTTCAGTCCCTGCTTTTGTGCTACTGTATTGTGCAACAGCAGTTCACCGTGGGCAAAGAACCTTGCTTCTTTGTTGACAGAGTTTGTACTGCCACAGCACTGATTGATCACAAAAGCCTTTTCCACTACAAACATCACACTCATCCTATGAATATGCTAGCTATGCGCAAAAATTTTAAGCGTTGAAAATGTATAGAACTTCTAAAAAGCCTAGTGTATCCCTGAAACAAGTAGGTTGTTGCTTTAATTATTTTTCATGCTTAAGTCTCTTCTCCTGTTTTAACAATGGTTTTATCCTATATGAAAATTAGACTGAAGGTTTCTTGTTTTTTCAGAAAAATGAGCAATAAACTGTTTGTTGCTCACACGTTTCTTCGCTTTCTGTTTGCTGGATGTTTGCTGGATATTTTTTCCATTGTGTCCTTATTAGTTGTAAATTGTAGAAAGTCAGGGTTTTCTGCATATTTGTGTTATCCCACATTTTAAATTCAAAATTTACTGAATCAATAACAGTTACAAAATAAACTGACCAGGATGTAGAAAAGGTAATCTTAAATAGAAACCTTAGCACACAATTTTTAAATTATCATTTTTCTTGCTGCGTTTTTTTTTTAATCTCCTCATTGATATATATACATATGCCCGCAGAAGCAAAACCAAGGCTTAATAATAGGATCACAAGAAACATTTCATCTTATAAGAAACATTTCCATAGTCTGGTGTAATCTTTAGTGCTTCTAAATTATTGTCCAACCTAAAGCCTTTCTATTCATTCTTTATGATAATAAACAAAATAAATATGCATCTTCTACAGCTTTTCAAATTTTCTAACCACATTTCTTTACCTGCCAGATGCAATGGAACTCAAATCAGCTGCAGTCATTCCTGATTTCTTTTTGCTTTTCCAGTCTGTATTTTGAAAGGATTGTCTGCTTTACCTTAATAAACAAGAAGGTTCGTTTATTTGTGTAAATCCAAATTTAGTATAATTAATAATAAGAAAATGTCTTGTAACCTTTCCTATATCAGCCAGTGTATAATGATTTTTCTCCTGCTTAACCCCCTCTTAAAAAGACGTCACTTTTGTAAAAGTAAAATACTTTTCCACCAGATAGGAAAACTGTATACTCTTGATACAATAAACTACCAAAGCAAGCAAGGTATCATATTTATATGAATAATAAAATGATCTGATGCCAAAGCATGTTAACAAAAAAGCTGTTGCAGGGCTTGGAAATGTGATGCTTCAATTTGTAAAACTGAAGTAGGGCTAGGATTCAGTTTTTATAGGTGGTAGTTTATTTTCTAATACGCGACCTGTTGCAATTTCACACAGCTTCTCTTGAAGTTCAGTCACTAAACAGTATTACAGGGGAAAAAAATGCCCTAGGATAGTCCTTTTGTTTTCATGATGCTGTATTGGTAAGGGAGAAAAACAAATTAGTCCCCATTCTGACCCAGCAAATGTTGTGAGTTCCCAGTGCATTGTCACTGATTGTGAAGAGGAGGTAAATAAAAAAAAATGTAGTTTTAGGTAGAAGTCCAAGCTCAAATGGAGTGAGGGCATAACACAAGCAAACTAAAAGTAGCAAGTACCATAGTGACATCTTCAATATTAATTATTTCTGCTTGGGGATGTTAATTACATTTTTTATTTATTTATTTTACGAAGAAACACCTTCCACTTCCCATGAAAACAGACAAAAGAATTCAAAGGCAGTACAATTTTTCTGTTACAGTTAATGTTCAGAAAGAACTTGTATTTGCCTGTAATAAATGTGCTGAAACATGAGAACCAAAGTACTTTACTTGGCTAGAAAAGAACTGAAAGTTAACTAATGAGATTAAGGAACTGTTGGCATGATGCAGCCATTCCCCGCTGATTGTGTGCAAGGGAACTTGCTGAGAATGAGATTTTCCTTCATTTTGTTCGCTTAACATGTGGATGATTGGGTTAATTTGACTAAATGATGCATTACAGCACAGATTTCTTTCCTTGCAGTCGTGAATGGCTTCCCTGTATGAAGGGGATACTGTGGTATGGTTGGCTGGACAAAACGAGGAACAGTGCCCTCCCAAAGCCTTCACACACAATTTACTCACTGCTTAGTGCTTTCTGATCAAGATTTAACAGTACGTTTGATCATGCAGAGGTAGAATCTTTCTGGTTGAGTAAGTGAAAATTTTTATGGTTAGAAGCATTTGGGCAAAAGCCTATGTGCTTTTACTGAGTGATTACACCGTGTGCAAGAACTCCTCATCTGTCCATAGGGTGTGATTGGGAAATGTCAGCTCAAGGCGGCAAGGGCCTAATGCAGAAGTTAGCATTTGGCTAAGACTGAAAATACCAGTTGTGTGACAGCGTGGAAATGTGTTAATGATAATTGGTTCCAAGGTGTTGATCATTCTCATCCGGACAGGGAAAGCAACTGATTAGTCCCACTAAAATGGAATTTATTACATTTGAGCCATTTGGCTGCAGTTCACAGTTAATGTAAACAAAAATGGTATTTTTTAGAAAAAAAAACTACTTAAGATGATAATTTCCAGACCTGATGTCTGAATTATCTTAGTCTGCATTATTTCTGGAATGTTCCAGTTAAATAGTTCAGACACATATACCCATCAGTAAATAAGTTGTAAAATAATTTATTCCAATAAAAGATGAAGTTCTCTTAGGTAAAAAGTCATTAGGAAAGTCATGGCTGTTCTGCTAATCTTCCAGGGATTCTTTTTTGAAAAAAAGATCATGACATTTTAAGCAGTTGGGAGAACACTTAAGTGCTTGCCAGGAAGAGAATTCTGTTCAGGAAGTATTAATTATTTTATGCAGAAACTATTTTTCTCAAGTGCATTTCTAGTATCAAGGGTTGACTGAACCATATGGGTGATACTGGGACATGGGGTGGGGAATGAGAGGGAAGAGGGGGGAGAAGACACAACTGCATGATCTCTCCTGCACAAGGTGCAACCAACGGGCCTCTGATGTCTCTGGTCCTTCTCATCCCTCTATCAGTTCTGTCTGCATTATGACTACTGCCTCTCAGCTTTGAAAGCAATATTTTCCTCACAAAGCCTGCTTTGCTTATCTCCGAAAGATTATCTGAGCTGACCTTGTGAAAACAAGACCATTTTGTCACGTTACTTCTCTCCATGGATGTTACAGTCCAGTGTGGCAAAGTGTTTCTGCATATGCTTAATTTTTCAGAGTAAATAGTCCTGGAATGGGCTCGTGGTCTTTAGGTATTGTACATGAACAAGCCTAGGGATTGTCTGCTATAAAAGGAACAATTCAGCATTGCCTTTCCAAAACCCTCAAATTGATCTAACGGAGCTTTAAACTGTAAAAAATATTCACTGAACAAATAGGTAAGCAGGTGGTTCTCGTTCTGCATGCGTCTGTGTCAAGATCCAGAGTTATGAGCCCTCTGAACTGTCTGGAGGAAAAAGAGATGAAAACTGTGAATGATTGATGGGATTAAGCTGAGCAGTCTGCAGCCTTAAGAAAGGCTTCAAGCCTGTCCCAGCTGTTTGGAGAAAACGGTACCCATGAATCAGCTTGTTCAAGAAACAAAAGGAAAAAAAGACCCTGAAAACTATTTATTTTTACCTATATTTTAGTGAAATGATACTTTAGTATCATTTATTATTTGCTTGTGTATACATATACTTGCACACCAAATCCATCCATCATTGAATTAATCAGTAGAATCTTGTGTTAAACAAACAGCCAGTGATTTCTGATCACCATGAAATACAAGGAGATTGTGCTGGGTAGCTTTATATCCTTAAACTGAACCAGAAACGATGTTGACTCTCTGGGTATTTTCATAGACCTTGAACTCTTTGTTGTTCTCAGCAACGGTTAGTTGTCAGCTCTAAACTAGCTAACTCAAGAACAGAAAATATTTCTATAATGGCAGCATAATGCTGAAACTGAGTGAATCCTGCTGCGGTTATCCTTCCCCAAGCACCATCCACCACGGCTCAAAGTACTGTACTTGCTACCTTTAATCTTAGCACAAGATAGATACTGCAGATGTGTCGTGGTTTAACCTGGCAGCCGGCAACTCAGCACCAGACAGCCTCTCGCTCACCCCTCCCCTTCCCCGCAGCGGAGTGGGGAGGAGAAGTGGCCAAGAGAGGAAACCTGTGAGTTGAGATAAAGACAGTTTAATAAGACAACAAATGAAATACTACTACTACTACTACTACTACTACTACTACCACTAATGATAATGATAATAATGAATATGCAAAAAACCCTATATACAGTACAGTTCTTCCCACCACCTGATGACCAATTCACAGCCAGTCCCCAAGCAGTGATTGTGAAACCCTTCACTTGCAGATTTTTTCTAATTTCACAAATCTCCCGAAGAAAAACCCCAAACTCCTGGAAAAGTTTGAACTCCCAGACAAGAGAGGATTTGAACTCACAGAAACAAGAAGAGCAGATAGCTTCCTGCGCCCTGGCCAACTCCCAGTCATAAACTGAACGTGATGTCTATGCTATGAGATATGTCCGTCGAACAGCTTGGCTAGATGCCTGGCTATGCTCCCCCCCAGCTCCTGCACACCTGCTCATTAGCTGAATATGAGAAACTGGAAAAAGTCCTTGATATCATAGCAACGACTGAAAACATCAGTGTTATCAACATTCTTCTCCTACTAAATCCAAAGCACAGCAGCTACTAGGAGGAAAAATAACTCTGTCCCATCCAAAACGAGGACTAGATGTTAGCCTTCCACTTCGTTCACTTGTTTTATGCATTTGTGAGCTGTGTTAATGTACTAATGAAGCTGGATGATACATTGATACAGTCTGAGCCCCATGCTCACATTGATCATGATGTTGCTTCACTTTAATGAACAGTGACATTACAGTATTTGTGCTATTTATATACACATTAGTATGTATATTTGTTTGCTTAGGCTTTTAAATAAAATCACTTAACATGCAGAGCTAGTTTATTCAATTACCTTTTAGTATAGTGTATGAACTCACTGACCATAGGTGACCTCAGACCATAATTTTACACGCTGCTTTCCTGTGCTTCTAAATAAATCTCCAGTTCCTTCACAGGGGCTGTGTTACCTGTTTGTACAAAACTGTAAAACGGATCTTTAACAGGATGAACTAAGGATGTTTCACCCTGCTATTTCTGAGACTTAATGGACTTACTAAAAGAGTATGGTTCTCTCTGGCATTAATTGAAGTAATAGTTTTAACTTTCCTTGAAGTGAGGAAACTGTAGGAAGATGACTTGGGGTTGGCTTTACTTGTTTTTTGACTTTCTTTTTGTTGTTCATCTTCCAAACAACAAAAAGAATATTACACATTATGCATGCAACACCCTGCATCCAGCTGTTGGACCAGAGACCAAGATCTGGCTGCTTGTATTCATTTAGTTTGCTGTCAGTCCTGCTTAACCCTGTTTTCTTTATTGTAATCTCAGTTCAGATGAGAAAGTCAGTATGCCCTGCAATGCCATGTTCACCCTAATGTCTCTACTATAGAAATAAATACTGCAAGAATAGCAAATAAATTAACTTGAAGCAGAGTGAGAAAGAGAAAGATTTCCAAGAAGTGCTAGAGTGTCCAGAGATTTTATATTATGCTTTCACTGTCTTCTTTCATTTGACTCTTAGAGCAACCATTATTTTGCATCTATTGGGTTGGTACAGTTGTATGGAAGGGGCTGTGCTATGATGGATGGTGCTGTCTTAAATCCTTTTGAGCTGGATATTTAACTGTTGGGCCAGTGCATTACATTTACTAACACCTGTACTGTGGGAAGTCAGAGCTGCCTTCCCCTCCCTCCCCTTTTCAAGCGAATAAAACAGAGCATAGGAGAAAAACCTATATAGATTTGGAAGTAATTTAAGATGTACTTTTCATTCCTGTACAGGCTAAGTGTGTCAGACAGATGATTTCACAAAGGTTCTGTCCTCAGAGATTTTCACTCAGAAATGAATACTGCCCTTCTAACCTAAACACACATCGAAGATGAATCCATGACAGTATCACATATTTATTGGATGGAACTTAGAGACCGAGTCTTAAGATTCTGAGTACTTTAATGGAAAGAGAAAAGTAGTGTCATGAAAGGACAAAACAATAATACTTTCTGTTTTATGGATCCTCTCCTAGTTCTTCCTTCTAAATCATATCACTTTGGCATTTCAAATTAAAATACTAGGTGCTTTACCTTTAGATAACTTGTCTCAGTCTCTCCTCGTTTCTGCATTCAGGGGAAGCTGCAGTTGCATATGCCATAACTCTTCTGAGTGATATATTTTAACTTTATTTGAGATGTCAAGAGTCCTTCTTCCATAATGAAGAGCATGGAAATTTCTGTGTATTTGCTTCTGGACTCCATTGCCTTCAGTAGATTCATATATCCAAATTGCTTTAAATTTTTTTGTGTTAAAAATATGTAAATCGTTAATCATTATGGTTTAATCTAAAATTAAACAATTAGAAATAAAAAAAATAATAATCTGCTTCCTTTCACTGATTTCATAATTTTTACACCTGAGCTGTGTAGTTTGTAGGTCTTCACAGCTGTGTTAGGTAGCAATAGCCTCATTTTGTTCGTGATAGGTGTTCAGGTTAACTTCATATAGTTGGGCTGTTTGAGGAAGGCACCAAGGAAGTGACCTGATTTTCAGAAGCACCAAGCACCTGCAGCTTGAACGTATTCCAGGGAGCTTCCTGCACATCTCTAGATCCTAGATTTTGGCTTCTGAACCTAATTCTAATCCTAACTAATGCTAATAAAAGGGCTGCACAAAACTGGCTAGTGCCAGTGATGGGGATGGCTTTCTGCTGGTACTTCCCCTCCTGCTGCCCCTGACACCAGCGTTTTCCTCTCCCTTTTCCCTGACCAGTGCACAAACCTTTTGGCCTTCATTTTGCTCAGCCAAAACATGCCAGTCCTCTAGTCTTCCTTCACTCAGTACCACCAGTTTCCCCTGAGCAGTCCTGCAAATCTTCTTTGCATCTCCTCCAGCTTCTGAGTACAGATGGTCTGAACTGAGGATAGGTGACCTGACCCAGCAGGGATCCCACCAGTGCCTTGTGTCACAGCCTCCCTGTTTCTTTGGCAATTACCTCTGGTGGATCCCAGCTGCCTTTTCCTTTTTTGCACTGGCATTTCGGAGTTGTTCCATAATACACTAGCACTTCCATTCCTGTTTAAACTTGGTTATTATCAGGGCCTGTAGCATTAGGACAAGGGGCAACACTTTTAAACTAAAAGAGGGTAGATTTAGACTGCATGTAAGAAAGAAATTTTTTGCGATGAGGGTGGTGAAACACTGGACCAGATTGCCCAGAGAGGTGGTAGATGGAATGGAAACATTCAAAGTCAGGTTGGACGGAGCTCTGAGCAACATGATGGAGCTGAAGATATCCCTACTCACTGCAGGGGATTCGGACTAGATGACCTTTAAAGGTTCCTTCCAACTCAAACTATTCGGTGATACTATGATTCCATCTCCAAAAGACCATTTTATAGCATGCGTATTTTCTCATTCCTTAAGTGAAAGACTTTTGGACTAATGGATTTCATCTGTTACTAAAAATTCAGTTAGTTCGCACCATTTATTATTGTGATTCTCTTTTTTTTTACTGATACCTTCTACTTCTGGTGTGTCCCAGAGAGTATATTTTTACTAGGCCATACCTACTTTTTTCTCCAGAACCTATGTAAACCTGCCATTTGCCGTGTTGTCCATATGATCATACAAATATGTTCTACGTGTGAAGAATTGCCTGGAGATGAATGCCTGTGCATCTGTAGCTGATGGCAGCCTAAAAGCAGAGCTTTAAACCACCTCTGGATTAAACACAACCAAGACTGGAACAAACAGTATAAGCACTAGACCTCAAAATACACAATAAAGGTATTATTTTGTCTGAAACTGTATTTTATTAGTTTTTCAAACTCTTAGTTTAAGAAAGAATCTTATTTCCCTTGGATCCAATTTGTCTCTGTTCTCTGAATAAGAAACAGGAATGGGTTTCTGAAAAAATTGCTGTTGTGGCAGCCACAAATTACACACTGGTGCTGCTAATTCCTTGTGGAGCACAATGCATTTGCAGCCTCCTTTTTTTTATTGATTCTTTCTGTTTGTCTGCACTGAGCCCTACAATAGTGCTGCAGAATTTCCAATATAATTTCTAGCAGAATTTTATGTTATCATTATTATTATTATTATTATTTTATTGTTTTCTCCTTTGACCTCTGAAGATGCCATATTGCCAGAAGAAACTGAAATAATCGTGGTTGTCACCTATTGGCAATGATCTCTTTTCTTCACTTATTTTTCTGTGAAGTTTAAAGCAACAGTCTGTGGCCAAGCAAATCCCGGTGTTCTCTCTGCCTTTATTCTGAGTGCCTTTTGTTCCATATGCTTTAAACTATTTTCCAGTGTGCCCTATTGCCATTTTTGGTTCTCTGGAAGCAATGTGGTTCTTGGCCACAGAGTTATGGAAAAAGCAAAAAGAAATGTCAAAGATTACAATGAAAAAGCCCGAGTCATTTAATTTTAGATGATCATCAGCTTGGCCTCCACATTTAAGCCCTCAAGTCTTCATGAACTAGTATTGACATCACAGAAGACCGCATCTACGTGTAGAAAAGTGCATGCAGATGAAATAGGTTCCTTCCTACCCAATTTTAACATGCAAATGATATTTCTACATGCAAGTGCTTTTCTTTTTTCTTCTTCTTAACATAGACTATACACCCAGAATTGCAGGAGTAAGGAATCATGACAATTACACAGGGAGTGAGGAAGCCCATTACCAGAAGCTAGTTATGTCCTCGGTCCACCTTTGTTTTTGACAATGTATTCTCTGTACAGTGCTTTGTCCTCTTTTTTATTTTTTTTTTAATTGGTTATCTTAAGAAGCAGAGGTTTCTCAGTTTTCCTTAAGAACTTGCAAGGCTTTCTACGAAAAGCATTTCACTGCTTCGCTTCGATTTCACTCCTCTTTCTCACCAAATTAGAGTGCAAACACTTTCAAGGTCTGTAAACTACTACAGTCTCTCCGCCTGCACAAAGTGTGTAAATGCATGGAGGGAGGGAAACACACTTTGGTAGAACTGAGTTTTACGTAGAATTTACATTAAACAATAAATTTTATTATACATATCTAGCCTTTGTTTTCTACTCTTTCATATCACCTCTTCGTTTTCTATTCCTCGTATCGCAGTTCCCTTTAAATAATTATTTTCCACATTTTTCTATCTATGGTCTATTATTCTCTATTTTTTAAAGAACAGACTGATGTTTTACTCTAGACTCCTTCCTCTTCAAAGAGGAATTTCTTATTCTTAGTTGTTTTTTTTTCTCAGCATCATTTTCCTCCCCCTGCTTTTGATCCTCCCCTGGGAGATCTTCTATTTCTTTGTGGCTGAGATACTTATCCCTCAACTGTTAAGTCTTTGTACTTTTTTGTTCCTATCTGTTTTCTGCTACTACTCTAGTAGACAAAGGACGTAAAGGAAACCGTTAGAAATTGTCACCGAGCTCCAGAAGGTGACAGTGGAACAGTGTGTCCTTGCTTTCCTAGGTTTTGATGTGGCTTCTCGTGTTTTGGAGAGCCTCTTCCCTGCACGTGGGTGGGCAGGTGAGGGAGGAGGGCTGCCCTCCACCTCCAGCAGATGAGAGATGTGCTTTGTCAGCCTTGACCAGGAATGCTGCTAATTGGAGACCAGCTCGCAGCACAAACCTGGTAGGAGGGAAGGAGACCAAATAAATTGGGTTTTCTTTTTGTTTATTTCATGACTGTGAATAGTGTGGAGGCAGAGGCGGGACAGTGATTTAATACTGAATGTATTTAGGTTTACTTTATTGCATGGTGGGTCATAACTGTGAAAGGTCTCCACTTGCAGCTACAAGAGAGAGTAGGGGAACTGAGTGGTCATTTCATTGCCACATCAGGACTTGGGAGGAGACAGCAGCCACTTTGGTTACTCACAAACAGTAAATCCTCCTCTGACTTCATCAGTGTGAAATTGCACTCTCTGCACTAGTTGTGTACAGCAAAAAAATCCAAAAAATTAAATGATCTCTGCTGTGTGCAGAGGGCTTCTCTGTGGAAACTGCCACTGTTGCCCCAGTTCCTCCTTGGTCTGGGTCTGAACACACAAGGAGCAGCCTGGCATTGCATCTCAGTTCTGCAGGTAACCAGCGACTGGACAGGAATTTCTGAAAAAAACATTCTCTAGCAGAAAACGTTCCACTGTTCCACCCTCAGAATGAAATTTCAGGAATGTATGGATTTCAGCTGACATCTTAGTAAGATTCTTCTGAAAACTTTCCAATATGGTTAAGGTCAAGAAGTCTCTTTCATTTTACTTCTTTAAGTTTTGTGTCAGTCTTATACGATACAGTTTTATGTAAACTAAGAAAGGGAAAGAAATTATTAAAGCTAATCCAGGTTGTTTTGAGGTTTCTAAATACATAATATTTAGAATGCCATTCTGTTTTTTGAAATTTAGTTACTATTTTTTCTGCGTGAACAAGAGGAAATATTGGGGTACCAATTTTTCACCAAAACAAAATAGAAATTTTATTTTTAGTGGAAGGGCTTTGTTATACTGCTTTAGCACAGCTATGTGTGTTTAGCAATATTAACACATGGATTGTTAATTAGATTTGAGCTTTCTGATCCCTGGCATAGTCCTCTCCCACTACAACTAGTAGAACAGCAGCTAAAAAAAATGGTTTGACATCTTGGTGGACCAGAACTGGAGTGGGAGAAGAGATTGTGCCCATGGATTTGACAGGGGAATAGGAGGTTTTGGACTCGGCTTGCAGGCAAAGAGATAACTGTGCTTCAGGAAACACAGAGCTCTGGGGAGGTGAAGGGTTTGCTGCTTTCTGCTCTGTCCTCCTCAACCTGTCTCTTCCTCCTTATTTTTGTCCTCTCCTCCTCACTTGTCAGTCCCACTCCACCACGCAGGAGCCTTATCCTCTACCTGTTTCGTATTACCCTGACATCTCTGTCTATTCCTGCTTCCTCTAGTGTTGCGTTTCTGTCAAGAGTAACAGTCTCAATCTCCCTCACAGGACCTTTTGCCCCCTTCTCACCCTCTCTCCCTTTCATAGTATCCTTCTAAGCTACTCCCAGCTCTTCAGCTCCACATAAATCCATTTTCTGTGCTGCTATTTGAAACATCTTCTAATTTGGCGTCTTACCTGAACTTTATGGCTGATAACAAACTCTCTTTTCCAGATCATCAGTGAACATGTGAAATAATACAGAGACAGGTTACATTACATATGCTTGGCAAGAAAGGTATTTTGTGAGGGTTTTACATTTTATTACATGCTTCTCAGTTTTTGAAGATCTGGAAAAAAGAAAATTCAATATAATTTTACACTGTCACAGCAGTAAGTCAAAGAAGGTAGCATTAAAAGGTTAAATTTGGATCAATATGACTAACAATACCACTTCCATCTTATTTCCAAAACCAGTAAAAAATTTTTGAGCATGGGCAAAGAAGGGTTTGCACAAAAGACCGCAGAAGAGTATGCAGCACAGTGAGGTAATGAAGAGACAGAACAGAGGAGTAAGAAATGAATGTGCTCACAAATGAATTTTAAGTACGTTTTTTGCTAATGGCTCGTCTCAGTAATGTAATTTTGCAAAGAGGTGAGCATGTTGTCTACCTAGACTTCAGCAAGGCTTTCGACACTGTCTCCCATAACATCCTCCTAGGGAAGCTCAGGAAGTATGGGCTGGATGAGT
>Ga0065711_1029370_pt1 | contig 36495 bp, 24 predicted proteins | sample Hoacrofraction12_FD_59098 | JGI IMG/M metagenome (GOLD analysis project Ga0065711, IMG submission 59098) | Hoatzin crop microbial communities from Cojedes, Venezuela - Epithelial fraction 12 v2 (version 2) | ecosystem: Host-associated > Birds > Digestive system > Esophagus > Crop | place... | reverse complement strand
CAGGCGAGTCTTGAATATCTCCAGAGAAGGAGACTCCACAACCTCCCTGGGCAGCCTGTGCCAGGGCTCCGTCACCCTCAGAGGGAAGAAGTTCTTCCTCGTGTTCAGCTGGAACTTCCTGTGCTTCAGTTTGTGCCCATTGCCCCTTGTCCTGTCCCTGGGCACCACTGAAAAGAGTCTGGCCCCATCCTCTTGACACCCATCCTTAAGATATTTATAAACATTTATGAGGTTAACACTTTTAAAATGTATCCAACATTGTTCTTCTGCATTCACACTTAAATCCTCAGTTCAGTGGCCTGGTTTCCAAAAACCTCCTGGATGCAACAACCATCTCCTGGGTGCAACAACCGCCCTTGCCTTCAGCAGAGGCTGGTTGCCACGCTGCAATTCTGTGAATCAGGGCTATTTCTAAAGAAAGTAAAGATAAATTTATCACCCACATCTTTTGCAATTCTTTTTAACATCTAAAGAGCATTAGGAACTACTGTGGGTTTCAATGCTGAAAGAAGGCTAAGAACTGAGGCCAGTCAGTGTAGAGGTCAGACAAATTTGAATTTCTCTGTTATATTTCAGTCCAAAATAGCTCATTACCTGGTACAGGATTTTCTCCCCCCCAAAATATTGCAGTATGTACTATTAAAGTGAGCCCATCTAGATGCCACAAGCATAGTGACAGTAGGATCAGAAGGCATATGTACGAGTTGTGTCACATCGTCACAGCCATGGCTTGGCATCCCGTGGCGATGCTGCTGAGCCCGTGGAGCCTTTGCAGCCCCCATCCCTCCGCTCTGGCTGTGCCTCCTACTGCGGGCAGCCACCTGCCTCTCCCCAGTTATGCCAGCACAGAGGCTTGTGGGGCTGCATTTTGCCTGAGGTGGGGACCTGATCTGTCTGAAGAACAACTCAGAAAAAAGGATCTTTTTTTCGCTCACATCTGCTGTTTGAGAGTTTGTCATCTGGGAAAATTCAGTGAGACGGGCCAGAGTAACAGAGCAGAAGGGCAGGGATGAGACAGGGGCTTCTTAAGGCTGTCACCAGAAGTCATTTAAGGAAAAGTGCCCTTGTGAATAAAAGCTGGGATTTTCACACCTGTCAGGGGAAAGAAGAAAAACCACCCCCACCCCCCCCTACCCCCCGTATGTTTACTAATCCGGGCTCTCTGTGTGTGTAATAGTGATTCAAGTTCCCCATTATCCTTGTAATGGATCCCTCGTTCAGCATAGCATTGCCCGACACACCAGGCACAATGGAGAGGTTTAAAATTCAGCACTTGGATTGTGTAATGTCCCCAGCTTTAACATCGGACCGAGAGATTTTTTTGCTCCTTTCAGATACATTTGTAATTATTAAGGCCAGCAGAAGTCCAGATATTTCAAAAGCCAGGAGTTGCAGGACAGCCCTCTAGTCAGAAAAGAAGAAATATTGAATTAATGAAAGTGTTAGTACAGGTAAAATTAGCACTTTGAACAAGTGCTTGCTCATGTAAATAAACATGTCAGACCCAATAAAATTGAACTACTGATGTGGATTTTGTTTGTTCTCTTATATTCTGATAGTTATTTAGGTTGTGACCCAAAGTTATCTCAGCTTCTAAGTCCTTTAAAAGGACACTCTCAGGCAAGACCTAAGGAATTACCAAAGCATAGCTAAAAAAGATGTGGCTCTGTGTGCCCGTGGTAGCAGTTTTGTGGTCATCCTTCTGAACTAAAGATGCAAAAAACCACCACTGTCCTGCATGTCAGGTTTGTAGACCAAGATAGGGGACTGATCTGCCCGTGCTTTAAATCTTTTTTTCAGTCATTTCAAAACCTACAATTCTTGGCAAATGGGCCTGAGTCCACCCTGCTACCATCTCAGCCTGAGAATTAGCTTCCAGACAATCGCTTCTGTACAAAAAATACCATCGTCTCGGTTGATTCATCTGCAAGTCATCTGTTGTGTTACCTGGTGAAGATACCTTTTGGACCACAAGGATTAGCAGTTTCAAAAGATATCTTTTTCTGTCTATCAAAAAAAAGATGATGATTACCAATGTAGTTTGTCACACAAACCTGAAATACCTAACAGTGCATGTGTGTTTGTATCTAATGTGCAGCACTGCTATTTGAAAAGGCGGTTTGTTTAGGGAACAAAATCAATTGTGGAACATCTTATTTAGCCTGCTACTTTATCAGAGTCATGTGAGAGAACACCTAAACCACTTCTGTAGTGTTTATGCTTATTTGCTTTGTATGTCTGTTTTGCTTTTGCCATGTAACAGCAAGTCTCCTCCTTTTACCTGTACAAGTCAGAGAGGGGAGAACAAGAGCTAGAGATGGCAGGGCACTGCGCCTGTGAACCACTAAGAGCTGGCAGGACATCGGAGGGAGAAAGAGGAGGTTTTGGGGAATACAAAGGGCATTTGGGAGCCTGAGCAGGGGTGGGTGTGCAGGTAAATGCCTGCTTGCCAGTTGTGCTGTCAAACGTCTCCCGTTGTAAAGTCTCAGATGACTTTGGACTCATTCTTTCCAGTGTTTGTTTTCAGACTGGCCAGGCCCATTTGCAGTCATCCACGTGGTAATGTCAGAATGAACTATTTCTTTTCCTTTTTGTTTTTTGTTGCTCTCAAAGGCTCAGCTAAAGGCAAAAGAGACTTGTCTTTTCTGAATGTTTGTTCCCAGCTTTTCGGAGGAAGCATGGAGAAGCGCAAGCCGAGATACAGGTTTAGGCAGACCTAGCTTGTGTGTTTTGTCCTATGACCCAGGGACAGGGCTCCAGTGCTTTTTAGCTTCTCTTATTTCAGTAAATGGAGATTTAAATTCTTGAAGGTATAGATTCTTTATGTTAAATTTGCCGAATTTTCTTTTTGTGTTTTCCAAGCAACTTTGATGTCTCTTCTATGTTTAGATCACCAATCATATGACAGTAATTTTTTTTTTTAAGTGCAAACCATCTTCAGCACTAAATTTTATCTGTCATGGATTAATATTTATTTTTCTAGTTAGTGTGGGGTGTTTCCTCTGTTCAATTGACTGAACCTGCTCCAAGTTTGACTTTTTTTTTCCTGTTGCAGTGCTTTTGTATGTGAGGAAGGAGACAGATGAGGTGTTTGATGCTTTGATGCTGAAATCGCCCACAGTAAAGGGGCTAATGGAAGCAGTAAGTATCCGATGTCCTCACATTGTTTGTCTGTTTTGGCAAGAAAATCTTGAGACTTTCAATGTATTATTGAGATAAAACATGAAGTTATTCTCAAATACATTTAAAGCATTTCATAAAGGCTTTCTGGAGCATGCCTCTGAAATGCTGGCATGTTCCGAAATCAGTGCTGTCAGCAGGTTGCTGGGATTAAATAGTGTCACAGAGCTGAATTATTGGAGACCTGAGCCTTGAGGAGTGGTGGTAATTAACAAGTGTCAGGGAAGCAGAGAGATGCAGTCTGCGTTTTCTCAAATGCTTCTTTCTGAACTGATGATTCAGAGACTGCTGAATCTTCTCCTATAATGCTCATCGATGTGTTTACAGCCATCTTTTGAAGAGGAGCCCCAAGAATGCACTGTTTCCGTGTGAATTTCATATGGCTTTTGTGCAATTGCTGTTCCAGCATATAAGAGGCAGTTGCAGAGCCAATGCAGGCTAGTCCTTCACACCTCCTGTCTCAAATCCCTTCTCTACCCCTCACTCCCAGAGTGACCTACCTATCAGCCTGCCTCTCTGCTGCTTCTTTGACTTGAGTTTTTGCTTCTTACCTGTTAGCTGTTATTGTGAGTGGCTGTTTTCACATTGAATCCTGCTTATATGAGCTGATGGCTAGTAGATGTGTGAAATTTGGTGAGGGAAGAGTTAAGAAGCAACCACGTGTCTCGCTGCTTCGGTGGGGGGACTAATGTGAGATTGACATGTGGGATGCTGAGTTGATTTCCAGCCTTAGTTGCAAGATGGGAATGGATGAAAGCGTCCTTAGAGAGCTCAGCTGTGTGCTAGAATTGTGTATATTCGTACTCTGATAAAACAGTCACAGTGTCTTGGTGCATGTACCAGACACTTCAAATGCAGTAAAGTTTGAGTTATTTCATCAATATTTGGCCAGCAGCAGAAGGCAAAAAAAGGTTTGTGGGTTAGTGAAGTTGTTTATAGCACCTATTCAGATCAGGGTATCTCTGAGGAGACTCAGCTGCATTTTAAGGATGTCCTAACTGTGCTTTTGCTGATACTGTTTGTTAGCTGTGAGTGCAGCTCAGTTGTTAGGCAGAACACACATGTATAATAAAAGCCAGGTTTCACTTGAAGAGGCTGCAGTCTGATTCATTATAAGCTCTAACATGATTTTATCTTGTCTTCGCATGGAAGTTAGGAGTATGTTATATTTCTTCTATAACCCTTCAAGCTAACATGAATATTTTACCTCCAGTAGTCTGTGCCTCTCCATGCCTTTTCTCCAGCCACTGTCTAACATAAAAACAAAGCTGGTGCAGAAGCAGGAAAGGTTTCTGCATACCTCTGTCAGCACAGCTGTTGACTCAGTGGCATGTTTTTGGCACAAGAGAAATTTGATCCATTGTGAAATGTCCCAGTTCACTGGAAGGAACACATTCAGAAAATTTTAATTCTCTTTGGTAGGATATTGTGGATAAATCAATGCCAAAAAGCTGTCAACCTGCGTATTCTTAAATACGGTCTCTACAGTCGTTTCAGTAAATTATGTAATTTTGTAATTATGCACATCCTAAATGGTCAATGCTAAACTCAATACTAAGAACTTAGACACTAAGGCTTTGAATATTATAGAGCCTCAGAGCTGAAAGACAGCACCAGTGATCCTGAGTCATACCCTTCTTCTCTGTTTATTTTACTTTTTTTTTGTTAATAACTATTCCTAGTCTGTGGCTTTCTCCTAATTTTCGATGATTAATGATACTGTTTTCTCAGATAGTATGTTTATTTTAATCTCTTATATACCTCCATTCCAAATGAACAATTAGATTCCTTCTCAGATTTCTTTCTTCTGGCAAATACGTTTCAGGAAAGTGATGTAAATGTTTGGTTTTTAAGATGTTTGCATCCTACAGTAGTCAGTCTTGATCAACAGGCAATAGTGAAACAATTGCCCATCACAAAGCATCACACATATGTAGTGACTGGCCGGCTCTAAATCCTGCTGGAAGCCTGAACGAAAGTCAGGTTAGCTCTGTGCATCTGAGTAGATACTCGAGTCTTAGACTGTGCAGAATCATGTATTTATTCAAATTACAGAAGGCGATCTAAATTGGGAAATTCAAGCATCTCCCAAAGTCTTTCTAAAATTAAAAGCTAACAGCTGAGCTCAATAGAGCTTGCTTAGACCAAAGTTTATTAGATACCTTTCTATGTATGTGTCCTTCCAACCAATGTAGGGCAACAGACTGGACCATTCCGTAGAAATAAATTGACAAAGATGTTTTCCTATGTGCCTTGACCAGCGCAGATGTTTCCCTTTCTGTCTTCCTGACTCCAGCAGAGAAAACATTTCTGGTGACGTGTGCAGTCAGATTTGTGCTGCAGACAAACTTGCTATGCCAGGGAACTGCAGCCCAGAGGGACACCCAGACTGTTATTTCAATGCCACTCTGAAGGCTGTCCCCCTGCTTCAGGCATCCCAAGGGAAGGAAAGAATTCTCTGCTCAGAAGAGTGAAAAACGGGCAATGGAGATGATAAAACAAAATATTCCTCCAAATAAAGATATCTTTTTAAAATTTATTGTATCCTGTTTGGGATCAGGTAAGAAATCCTGTTGTTTTATATGGAAGTTTGCAGTGGTGATGTTCCTTCTGAATTGGCAACAAACATGTTTCAGAAGAGGGTGCTAAGTGAGATGCCCTAGCAGATGCTAGCTCTCTGCTTTCTCAGGTTCTGCAGCAGGACTTAGCACATTTGCACTGGAGACTTGTTATCTCAGCCTGTGAGGGGGAGGTTCTCCCATACCACCACTTCAAGCCTTGCTTCCACAGCTCGGCGTTTGGTATAATTGGTTGAATCCTGAGGGGTTGCTGAGAAATGTGCTTATTCAGTCAGTTGGAAGTCTTTCACAAAGCTCACTAATCCCTGCATGTTATATAAATCCTACACCTGTCATAGGCAGTGTGATGGGCAAGGCTTTCTCAGCGCTACCTCTCATAGCTCATGTACGAAGTCGTGTCCCAGAGTCCCAAACCACTTGGAACAACATTTGAAATGCATGAGTGTTAGGTATCCCAAATATCCTAGGGAAGTTTTGTGCTGGAATGTGCAGAATGCTGTATATTAGCTGCTATTAAACCTCCGCGGCACAGGAATGTTTTTCCCTGCTTGTTTATTTGCATAGGGGCAGTGAAAAGTGTGTTCAAGTACTGATCTTTATAGTGTCACTAGGCTTCAGAGTTACCAGCCCAGAGAGGAAGATATATTGTTTCCTCACGTTCACACAGTTGACACCGTTATGACATTTTCTGCAGTTTCAGGTTGCAGTTTTTGTCTGATGAGTGCTATGAAGGATTTTTTCAACCATCTGATGAAATGGAGTCATTTTTATTATTGCTTTAGATGAAAGCTTATATTTAGGGGTACAACAAACCCACAGATACCAAAGCTCAGCACCAGATTGCTTATCTGACATTCTATTCACGGTAAGCAAAGCTAGAGGGTGAGAAAGAATAAAAGGAGAATGTGAAAGTTTCTCTGAGAACATCTCTAGAACAGTCCAGGTTTGCCCTCACAGCTTGGCACCTCCGTACCCCAGAGGAGTCTCCAGCCTCGGGTCAGGCATCTGCTCCCCGTGGGCAGCACAGGATGAGGCGTTGAAGGAAGAGAGACTTGTGAAGATGGTGGTAGACAGGGGTAGCTGTGAGTGAGGGGCAGGGTGTGGGTAGCTACCCAAGTGCTTCTGGTGAGAGGTAGGTGATTCTTTCTACCAGGGGTCCTGCCCATGGATCCTCCCTTGGATTTACATGCGTAGGCTGGGTCAGGTGTTCACAAAGGCTAGGTGGGGCCTGTCCCATCTCTGATGGAGAGTAGCTGGAATAGGTTAGGACATCCCACACAGGGATAAGGCAAACCCTGGGTTCAAATCACCCTTGTTCTACCATGTTCCAAGCAAAGACTTGAACTTGCTCCAGATACGCTGAGTATGTTATGGAAATTCTTTCTAGGATACATTTCTACTGTGTGCATGTGGTTACATAGCTTTTCCGTAGGCTACACAGAGCCTGTTGCATAGGTTATGTATAGAGCTCAGAGTGAAAAAGATTGGTTTTATAGTCCGATAGTGAGGATGCTTGTGTGAGATATGACATGGGGTGAAGCCCGTCTTCTCGTAGCTGTGCAAAGCGGATTGCTCCCCACAGCAGGGAGCGTGTGGCTGTGCAGCACGTGAGCTTGCACAGACTTGATGCTGAATTAGGCCTTCCCTATGGCAGGTGAGAGCGTGGAACTAGGACTGCCATCACTACCTCCAGCACCATGTCCAAAAGGGTAGTGAAACATGCTGGTGCAAGTAAAGCTGAAGTAGCAAATAGAACCCACAACTTAATTTGTATTTTGTTCTCTGCCAGATGCAGAACTTATGGAGTGGATGGGTCTGGTGTACCTTATCAGTTACTCCTTATTTATATCCTCCCTTTTCTGTTAACCACAGATGTACACTGTGGTCAGACGAAACTGTTTACAGTGTGAAAGAACCTTTATTGGTTCTTCAAAATCTTGGAGTTATTCCATACTTTTAAAAGTACAAAATTGTATCTTAGGTAAGATGACAATTATACAAGTATAGGTGACATAGGCAAGTATAGGCTAATTAATTCCCTTTCTTCAAGAATCCTGGCTCTCTGGACAGGAGCCATACTTGGGGTTCAACCTGTGGCTGTTTGAATCTGTCCTGGGTGCTGAGTTCATCCATTGCTTTCTTTCCGTTTTCTATTCCGTGATAATTGCTTTAATTTATTTCTCTAAAATATCACTTTTTCTCAACAGAAGTCTGAACACAAACACAAAGAAAGGATTTTACAGTGACTGATGGGTGGCAGTCTTTAAATGGATTTTTAGTTGTGCATTTCAGTTCTCTAGTGCAGAAGATAAATAGTCAGCCATTTAGGTGGAACTGCATTTCACCTGGGAAGAGCAGGAAAGCTACTTAGGTTGGCAGTAGAGTAGCACAGAATATTAATCACTGACAAAAAGTAATTTTTCTGTTGTTATTTTGCCTTTGGGGACAATCCTCTTCTAAAGTACGAGCTGAGAGACCTGATCCCTCAAAGAAATGTCACAATTTGGAAGGGAAACCTGGCTCAGATGGAGGGCTCAGGGACACCATCTCCATGCGCACACCACAGACTCACTGCAGAATGGACGTCCAAAGAGGTTTCTAATATACTGCTGCAAAGCAGTGCCAAAGCATCCCAGTGAAGTGCTTGTTAGTGTTGGTAATTTGTCAGCTAAGTAGTTCTTCCTTCAAAAGTTTTGCTATATTTTCTGCTTTATTGTTTGAGAAATTGGCAAGAGGTTTATTTTAGAAGTCCTTTACCTTGTTAACACACTTCTCTGCGGCATCTGATCTTGTTATCTGTACACTCAGTTGATGTTTTGTGAGCCAAACAGTGTTCTCATCTTGCCACCCTACTAACTAGACTGAGTCACCTCCTCAACAATACAGAAGCTTCCTGATCCTATGTGTAGCATGTGTGCAGCCCTCCCACAATGAAAAGTACCTTGAAGATACTTTTCAGACAAAAGAAGTACCATGGAGGGTCCTGCTAGCTTAACAAACCTGGAAATGCCATTGAGAAATAGAAATGTGCACGTTCTTTTTGTGGATCTATCAATCCATCAGCTCCTATTGTGTTGCTAGTCATCTGTCTTCTGCCTGGTGGAAGAAGCCTTTGCTTCCACGAGCCCGGAACACCAGAATAAGAAATGGCAGAAAGGCAGCTGATCAGATTGAAATTCCCTGGCAAAATCTGAAGCTGGGAAGAGCGTTGACTCCTTGAGCAGAGCAGTAGGAGGTGCTGAGGCAGTTTTGATGACTCACGCCCTGTGAAAACTGTAGTCTCCAAGTTTCTGGATGGAAATGATTGGGGTTTTTTGATCAAGGAGTTTAGGATTATTCCTCCTTGATCCTTAAATGAAGCTATGGTAGGGTTGCGAGTGACTTTTCTGTATAGCTATCCTGTTAAAGTTTGCAGAGATAGTGTTTTAATGCCTTTTGTAAAGTGAGAGCTGATAATTTCATATTTCTCATTAGTCTTTAATGATATTTCTTTCATTTTTATGATTTCAGATCTCTGAGAAATATGGGCTGCCAGTTGAAAAGATTGCAAAACTTTATAAGAAGAGCAAAAAGGGGTAAGTAAACTAACTGAATAGGGGCTATTGCAGGAAGTACTCAGAGATTCCAACTGTGCTTGGGGCCTCATGATGCTGGACAGTGTAAACCCTTTTAGGAGACATGCCCATACCCTTGAAATCTTGATGTCTATAACGACGACAAGGGGTGGCAGAGGAGGAAACATGAATCTCCAGTCTGTGTCTGGCCAGTATTCATAGACTTACTGTGAAGAAACAGAGTTTGTGTTTGGAAAATGTGTTTGGATAAATTCTGTTTTGTAGGCTATATGCTTAATAACATCATGGAAACGCTAGCATGGGAGAGGTGCAGCCTTTGCTGTGAATGTGGTGTGGAGTTTCCCTGCAGTGTTAAAAAGAAGCAGGCTACTGTCCGAATCTGAAAGGCAGGCAGGCAATGTTTGCTGCAGGGGTTTCAGCTGAGTGAATTTAGACATGAGCATCACAGCTGTGATTTTAGAATAGCTAACCTACTGCTTGCCATAAATCTAAAACTCTCCACTTGAACTTTTTTTACTTCTAAATAACCACAATATTGTAGTGATATGATTTTAAATCAGTAGTTTATTTTCAGCTGTAACTCTAGCCTAGGGCATTGTTTTGTCTGGGGATTTCTTTAGCTTTGGAGAAGGCAGGTGAAACTTCTCATGTGATGCTTCTTTGTAATGCTGTGCCCAAGTGATACGTTCGTTGGAAGAAACGCTTTACGGTAAAGAGTGAGGAAAACACTCATATACACTTCTAATAGTTGTTGTCAATATTCTCACATCGAAGCCGAGTTCTAGGCCTGTGAGCTGTGTACAAAGCACAAATTGCACTGCTTCCCCGTGTTAGCAGCTCACTCCACAGAGGTGCAGCAGCTCGTGTGGCGTGGCCGAGGAGCAGCACGGAGGGGTACCTGGGGAGCTGACACCAGGCGTGGGAAACCTCTGCTAGCTGGGTCTGCCAGAGATCTGGAGTGCAGCTCACCTTGTAGCCAGCTGAAGTGGGTTAACACCCCAGCGCTGGCATGTCTCTTACCTGGACTACTTTGGCAAGGAGCAGCCTCTAATCCGAAGGCTGTCAGGCACTGTGGGGCAGATCTTGATGGTGGTTCCTGGTACTGTCCCTGTACTGGCGTGTGCTGGAGTCTGTTTTTGCATTGTAGCGAAGTGAGCACCTGCGGTGGGTGGAGTGCATGGCATTCTCTTTCAGTGTCCCAGTACATTAAAATATTGATTTTTGCCTTTGTCACCAGTATCTTGGTAAACATGGATGACAACATTATTGAGCACTACTCCAATGAGGACACATTCATCCTGCACATGGAGAGCATGGTTGAAGGCTTCAAGATCACACTCACAGAGATCTAGCCTCAGGCAAAGCTTTTTTGTAAGGAACCACAGCATTTCATCCTTTTTGGAAAGCAGAAGTTTCCCCAGGAACTTGACAGACATTGATCAGAGAAACTGTTACAAGACTGCTTTGAAAATACTGTCCATTCTGCACATGTGCACCCGCTGCATATAGACTTGGGTTTGTCAAGTGCAAGGCCACTCGTGTAACCTGGTCCCTTATTTATTGTTCCCCACTCTGTAGTGCACAAGCAGTTACCAGCCCCCAGATTAGTATCCACATGACCCACTGCAAATGTGAAATGCAGCATTTTAATCCACGCTTTGGTGTGGACAAGCTCATTCTAAAACATGTTAAGGAACCATGCTGGTCTAGTTTCAGAAATCTGGTGTGAATCACTTTACCAGTAGTTCTCGCTGTCATTGCTAAAAAACTGGTGCAGTGCTAAAGATGGGGAAAGTGGCTGACAGAATTCATTTGCTCAGACTGATCCACATCTCTGTAGTGTATAGTCTTGCCAAATACCTCTGGTAGTTCTCAGCACGTAGCAACGAGGACTTGTAAGTAAGGCATTCAGCTACAAATGTCACTTGTAAGTAAATGGTAAAGAAACCATTTTAACCTTGTACATAATGTTTATAATATGCAATAATATATTTTAACTACTGTATGTGGACATGTTTACTGCCACTATGTTTTTGTATGTGTTGGGTTTAGAGTTTAACAGAATCTTCCCTAGAGGATTAATTAGATTGCTACGATCTGTTAAGGAGTGTGTACTGAGAAGCCGATACCTGCATCTGCACTCATATGCTCCACCCTTACCCACCCAGTTTTATGCTGATACGTTGGAGCAAACTATGCTACAGGGTCTGGAGTGCTCTGGCACAATGGGACCCACCTTAGGTGCCCAGGTTCCAGCTGTAGATACCTGCGTGACCCATCCAGCTGTCACCAAATCCAAGGGGCACCGTGTGTCTGCTGCCTGGTGTGCCTAGAGGTACAGAAGGGATTCTGCCTGTTCTGTTGATGAAGCAGAGGCTCTCAAAATGGGCTTTTCTCAAGCCTGTGGAGGAAAACATGCTTTCCACAGCAGCCTGCTCATTAAAACATTCCTCTAGACTGTAAGAGACAGGACTTCAAACCCTTCTTAAGGGTACTTGCTCTTGTGTCTCCATTGAGTGATTCTATTTTGATTCCTAGGACAGTTGGGTGAGGTATAAACCTGGGCTTAATGTAAATATTTTATCGAAACGGGAACAATTTTACCAGTGGAGACTGAGTATCCCACAACTGATGTGTGGAGACAGGTCTCCCTCACAAGGGCTGGATCTGAACCAAAGTTCAACTACAAGATTATCCCATCAAATTCCACTCCTGTCTCATGAATTATGTGAAGAGAGAAAGTTGCAGGCTAAAATCATACCAGGAAAGGGGTTCAAGGCCTGAATGTCCCTAGCGCATCCAAACCCAGCACCTCTCTGTCTCTTGTCCACCTCCTTTGGCTATCGTAGAGATACACTCAGCACACAGTCCTGTGAGTTTTAGCTGCAAGCATTTTATTCTCTGTGCGCTGTGTATAGATCCCACATGACGGACAGAAATGTGGGTCCTTCCCTACATGCAGCCTTTAGAGTTTCTTTATTTTTTTTCCTTCTGAAATATTTTTTTTCATTTAGCCACAGAATCTTTCTTTATTAGGTGGTTAATGGCATAAAGAAACATTGCCTAGTTTGACAGGCCTCATTCTGTAGTGTTTTGAGCTGTGTGGGGCTATTTACATTCAAGCAAAGTAGCTGTGATGGCTGACCAGTCTGAATTGGTCATGCTTTTGCATGAATTGTCCTGCAAGCTCTTCATGCTTTCTTAACTTCATTAGCAATAGCACCACATTAAAATCTGTACTTCAGATAGGAATATTTGGTACCTGTCAGAGTTTCTGTGGGACTAGAACCTATAAAAGGTTCAGGAGGTTAGCATTGGGGCTAACATACCCAGAATCCACCTATATTTGCAAAGCAGTGTCTGTTCTGTCTTCATCGCTCCCTCTTCCTTTGTCCTGTGCGCGTTCTCCTTTTGATGCAGAGTTTGTAGTAATTCTCTTATCTTTTTATAAATATGTACTCCAGCAAAGATGTTCTTTCTCCCCTGCTCAAGAGCAGACATCCTGGGAATACAGGGCATTTGTGGTGGTTCAGTTTGTTTCTAGCTGGCTCAGGTAAAGTCTAGGCTGACTTAGGACGGATACACTTTTCCTAAAGAAAAAAAGAGCACAGTTTTGGCAGGCGGCATTAGGAACTGGGACCAGCGCACAGGGCTGGTGAGCAGTCGTGTTCGTTCTTATATTTCTCTGTTGTTTGATGGTGTTTGGGATCCGAAGGATATTAACTGGGATCTTTCAGCTGGTCATGGGCAGATGCTGCAGGTGAAGCACAGGAGTAAAAGTACACAGGAGTTGAGCCCTGGTTCTGTCCCCAACAAACCTCTTACTTAGAGGGTTTGGATGTTGGGATGTGCTGCGTTAAAAGAGAGGACAGTGAGAATTTGGGGCTCACAGAGGAGGACAGGGCTGTCCTGGCAGCACCAGCACTCAGGTCAATGGGACATTCTTGTCTTACGGGTGGAGGTGAGCTGGGATCTGTTGGATGCTGCAGCACCCTGTGCCACAGCAGGGTAGGATCAGTGAGAAGTGCAGGTCTCCAGGAGGTACTGGGGCTTAAGGAGCTGTCTTTCCATTGCCATTTTAGGAGCTCCTGGTCAGGCACTGTCCAAGGAAGGAAAGTTGCTTCCAAGATTAACTGAAAGCTTTTCTAAATACACCTTAAAAGTGTGCGAATTCTTGATACAAGGGAGCTGATACTCGTGCCTTTTGTTGCTTCTTACAGTCTCAGTGAAAGTAGCAGGGTTGAGGAAGATGAATAGGATTTACCCTGATGGTAAGAGTGTTTTAAAACAGCAGCTGGAGCTAGTTGAGGATAATCTCCCTTAACTTTATCTGCCAGGTCTGACAGCTTTATTTCTCTGCTCCAGATGCAGGTGCATCGCGAGCACCTAAGGCATGACAAAGAGCACATCACCCTGCACCCCTTCAGTTGCAGTTGCAGCATCTGCTGCTGGAGGAGTACTGAACCTTGGATGCTGGTTGTGGAGAGCTACAGGCTCTCCAGGTTCACCTCGTTGGTCAAAATCAGGCTATCAAAGGGATGGGGAAGGGCCAGTACAAGTAATGCAAACTTCTGAAGCAGTGGCCTGCCTCATGCCCTGCTTGATTCAAAGGTCTTGAGGAGTGCAAAGTGCTCACATGTGTATTGTTTAAAGTATACATGTTGCTTTTGTTTAATGAAAAATATTGGTTAATGCTGGATCTTCCAAATATTAGGAGTTAAATGGAAGTAAGATTTGGCTACTGTTCAGCAGGGGACAGGAATATCTGCCTTGCCTCCTTTTGACTCTTTGTAGCACTGCTGTGGTTGTTTAAAGAACAAAACTCTCATTTCCTTTCCTTCTTCAAGACAGCAGTCTTGAATCTTAACTAGTCCAGCCTGAAGGGTGGCTTGCTTCTCAACTCTTTTTCCCTATGAAGAGTTAGAGCAGTGCAATGTCTGTAGAAGTTGTGTTTTGAAAGGCTTTGATAGAGATGTGCAAAAGGTGAACAGTCTTCTAGGCTCTAATTTTGGTTCCCACTGCAGATTGGCACTGTGTCCGTCCGTTTGATGCTTTATTATGAAACCCCCAAATCTCAAATTTTAGTTTCTTTCTGCACAGTCAGTTGCTGATATCCCCAAAATAAAGTGCATCCTTTCAGTGAAGCTTTGCTGATTTACGGTGATATCCCCACCAAGAAATCTTAGAGGATTTTTACCACTGAATGTAAACTACAAAGAAAAGAACTTCTTTTTTTTTCCCATGTGTCCTCTCATGAAGTTTTTGGTCAATGAGGTTCAGAGATCAAGTGTCTTTCTTGCATATTTTCTTCTTTCAGCCTATGGATTGTTTAAATGTTGTAAATTAATTCAAACAATTACTAAAAACCGAAGTCTCCAGCTGTCAGAGATGATGTATATTGATTGATATGAAACTGGAAAGGAGTGTCTTATGACTTTTAAAATGTAAAGCTTATGAAATGTTTATATGCTCTTCCATTTCCTATGAATTGAGACAAGATACAAACAAGAAAGTTTGTGCCAAAGTTTGTGACAAGCCCTCTTTCTGGCAAACAAGGAACTTTATGTATAAATAGTGTGCTTTTATATTAAGAAAATAGCTCATGTAACTTAATAGTGTTGCATCTGGGAGAGGGGTTTGATAAACTGTAAATACAGTTATTTTATTTTTTGTACATTTTTAAGAAGGAAAAAAATAAATATTCCTATGTATAAGATAATATTTCTGTTGCTGTGGTGTGCATTGCTACAGACTGGGGATTGACTTCCTACTTCTGAGCCCAGAAAACTTTTGTAAAAGAGGAAAATAGGCCAGTGACTAGTGGCGTACCCCAGGGGTCAATACCAGGTCCATTTGTGTTCAATATCGTCATGAATGACCTGAATGATGGGACACAGTGTGTACCTGCAGCAAGTTTGTGATGACACAAATCTGGGAGGAGTGGCTGATACGCTGGAGGGTTGTGCCGCCATCCAGAGGTGCCTCAACAGGCTGGAGAAACGGGCCCACAGGAAACTCGTGAAGTTCATCAAGGGGATGTGCAAGGTCCCGTACCTGGGGAGGAACAGCCCTGTGCACTGGTATGTGCTGAGGGCTGTGTGGCTGGACAGAAGCTTGGCAGAAAAGGACCTGGGAGTCCTGGAGGACACCAGGTTGAACCAATGTGCGCTGGCAGCATAGAAGGTGGCTGATGGTATCCTGGGCTGCGTTAGGCAAAGCAATGCCAGCAGGCTGAGGGAGGTGACCTTTATTCAGTGCTGGTGAGGCCACACCTGGAGTCCTATGCCCAGTTTTGAGCTCAGCAGTGTGAGAGAGATGTGGACATACTGGAAAGAGTCCAACAAAGGGCCACTAACCTAGTGAAGGGACAGGAGCACCTCCTGTGAGTACAGGCTGAGAGAGTTGGGACTGTTCAGCCTGGGGAAGAGAAGGCTCTGGGGGGGATCTTGTCAACATACTTAAACACCTAAAGGGAGGGTGTAAAGAGGTCAGAGCTCTTTTCGGTGGTGCCCAGTGCCAGGACCAGAGGCAACGGGCACACACTGAAACACAGGCAGTTCCCTCTGAACATCAGGAAACGCTTTTTTTACTGTGAGGGTGACCAAGCACTGGCACAGGTTGCCCAGAGAGGTTGTGGACTCTCCATTCTTGGAGATATTTAAAAGCTGCTTGGCCATGGTCCTGGGCAACCAGCTCTCGGCGGCCCTGCCTGAGCAAGGGGGTTGGACCAGATGACGTCCAGCGGTCCCTTCCAACTTCAGCGATTCTGTGACACGTTGAAGTGTCCTGGGAACCTCTCTGGAAGCGTTGGCACTAACATCTTGGTGAGTCCAGGGCACCTGGGATGAGGTCCTTACCTGCAACTGCTCCTGCTGTGCCCTACATGCCCAAAGCACTGAAGCATACCTGGCCATGCATCTTGCAGTAAAATATTTTCATCAACCATTTTATTCTTCACCAGCTGACTTTGTATTTTCCAGAAAGAATCTAGGAGGTGAGAACATCTAAGTAAGCGGGAGATTTCTTGGGAAAGCATTTGCCTTGGCAAAGGGAGACTGCCTGAGCAGTGATGGGGCAGCCCTGTCTTACTATGGGTTGGAGAAAGTTCAGTGCTCCTGCTCAGGGCAAGTCCTGAGCGGTACAAGCTGGCATGCGAGAGCCAGCCCCCGAGATGTCCTCTCTTGTGTCAGGCAGAGACCATGCCCGGGCAATGAGGAAAGAAGTTAATTCACCTGAAATGTGTTTGCTTCAAGAGCCCAGCTTCCTCCAGCCCTGCTTCAGCCAAGCAAAACTCATCCAGTCGTGTCCAGCTCTAACAGTCTTTTCACAGTCACCAAAGGTTGTAAAAAAAGGCTTTCTCTGTGTGCTTGGCATTTTCTAATAATTTTGAAAAGTATTTGTCAGCTGTTTGTTCGTGATACAGCAGGAGAGCTAGGCAGTAAGTGCTTCATAGCTTGGCAACTATGACCAACTAAGAGAGAGCAGGAGAGGTCTTCCCAGATGTGCTGGAAACCAGAGAGACCCATTCCCCTCCCACCACATGCTCTTTGCCCTCACGACTGTCTCCAGCGCAGCCCGTGTTCCCCCACCAGCTTTCCTGCAGCTGGCACTTGAGCTACAGCAGAAACCAAAACCCTTATGTATGTAACGCCGTGAATATACTTATATATGTATATATGATGGCAGCTGTGGGACTGGCTGCAGTTTGCTGGTGCTGGTAGCTCCCGTGGATGAGCTCACCGCCCAGGGTGCTGCCCCTGTCACTGTGGATCCTCAGTCTGGCGGGTTTTGGGGAGTTTCTTGGGAGCCTTGCCAGGCCCAAGGGATGTTATCTGGATAAGCAACGTGGAGTGAGCCAGGAGCAGCTCCCGCGAGGCTCTTCAATGTAGTCACGTTTCCTGGGCACCGCGTGCGATAAGCGTTTAATCATGTTTTATAGGAAGTCATTTTACTGAGTGGCTCTTAAAATGCGAATGCTTTAACAGCGGAGTGGTTGGAAGTGCTCCATCTGCAAGGCGGTGAAAGAGCGAGGAGAAGCGTGTCGGCTGGTGGGAATGGCTGCGCCCACAGCCTGCTCCTGTTTCTGGCGTGGCTGAACGAGGGCTTAGCACGGTGAGTCACGAGGTCTTTAAGAAAAACTGACCCTCTCGTAGAAGAGGGGAGCAAAACACCCCTCCTCTAGCTCTTGGTGGAGTCTTCAGAGGCCTCAACGGGGCAGCAAATCTGTGTTTTGCAACACCGTCCCAAGCTCTCGGCTCGATTTGTGTTCCCGAATGCAGAGATTGACTCCAGAGCATGCTCTTTCCCAGATGGGCCCCAGTCCAGGGCTGACAAGCCGATAAGCTGCAGGGTCTCGGGTGCCCTCGTCCCCGAGATGGTGGCAGGGATGGTCCCAGGCTGCCAGGCTGCACCATGTGCTCGCGTGCCAGGTGGTGGCCATCACCTGAAGGCTGGCTCTGCGCTGGGGGCCCGTCTACATCCCTGCCTTGGGCTGTGCACAGCAAGATGCATGGGCCAGCAAAGGTGGCAAGCAGAGGATTTTAGTATCCGTATGCAAAGAAACACCTCCTTACACCCCTGCCTTTTTTACGCGCTTAATGCTAAATCATGTTATGGCCCTAATGGGAGGGTGAGGAGAACATGTATCACAGGGAGTCTGGCATACTGGAAGGTCACACAACAAAGCTGGTTTGAAGGTGCACTGAGCGCACAGGGTACCTGGACGATGTAACTGGTGTTCCATCCAGGCTCCAGCCTGTTTCAAGCCCAGTTCCACAAATAGGCTGGGTTTTTTTTTTATCTCTAGAGGAAATAGGCATTAGTTTCAGTTACCTTCCAGTGGGATTTCAACTACTTTTACCACCCTGGTGCTAATCCCAGTTCCAAATTTAACCTAGGTAAATGTTCGAGGAGCTTAAGGGGCTTAAAGAGCACGCACAGGGGTGCAAGCCAGCCCCTTCCAAAGCCTGGCTGAGGCTGGCAGGAGCCCCTGCTCTGACAGGCTCTGCTGCCTCCCCATGAGCCGCATCTCAGAACAACTAACCCCAGCTACCACCCCGCCAGCCCCAGCTCCCTCCCCACATCCAGCCCCTGATGTTGTGCTGGTCATTTGGGGACAGAAAAATGCCCTTAACCTGGAGAGGGGTTTATCTATGGCGGGGAAAGCTCTCATCAGGCAGCTAAGCTGGCCTTTCCAGCTCTGGAGGACCAGAGCTCTCAGCCTTGTGCTGTCCTTCCTCTGCTTTTATGAACCACTCCGTGATACCTCACCCCATGCCTGGCTACCAGCTTTAGCCACTGGAGGAAAAACTGTTCTAGCAGCAGAGAGCCCGGCCAGCTGCAACGTGCCGGCACAGCGCTGTGCACAGCTTAAGCCCTCGCTGAGCCCGCCAAATTGGCTTGCCCGGCTGCTGCCCCTTTGCCGCCGGCGGTGAGCGGGCCGGGGGCTGTGAGGACGGCAGGCAAAGGCTTCTGCGGAGTTTGCTCACCAGCCCATGGGGCTCCGTGAGGCTTTGGGGCTCCGGTGTGAAGAGAGTAACAGCGCATGGCACACCATAGCTAGCTGCAGCGGAATATTTATTAGTAGGAAAGAACATTTAGTGGGTTTCGGTAGGACAGTTTGTTTGATGTCGGTATCCACCACACATTGGTTTTCATCGAGATTGTTCGAGGTTACATTTTTATATAAGAAAACAAAACAATTCATATTTAGGTGCAATCAGTAATTCCAGTATGAAAAAGCACCATGTCACAAAACAGTTTACAATACAAAAGTCTTCAAATTCTAACATTTAAAAACAATATTTGTTCAACAGTAATAACAGTACAGTAAAAAATTTCTTATTTCCCTTCAAATAATACTGCTTATATATTTTGGCACTGAAAATGAAACTATCACAAACGCGCCTTTTTAACCACACAATGCTGTTTTGTGAGTGTCTATATAACAAGGAAAAACATGCTTTTGAAGTCAGTCATTTTGCCAGGTGCAGTTTGAACTGCTTTCTCCATTAAAAAGAAAAAAAAAAGAAAAAAGAAAAAAATCTCCTAAGCTGCAGCATGTCTTGTCTTTTGGCCCAGGACACGACCTGGAGAAGCATCTTTCTCAGACTCAATGCACTAAGTCAGACCTGCCTGAAAGGCTGGATCTGAGCCCCTCTTCCCTCTCCGAACCCGACAAGAGATGTAGGTCTCCCAGATGGTCCCATCTTTTAGGGACTGACCCCAACTTCTTGCAATATTAAGCACCCCAATAAGAATATGACCCCAAAATTGCCACTCAGGCTCTTCTTTTCCTTAATTGCTTAATTCGTCATAATTTTAGTTAATTCATTTTAAAGTCACTTGCACAAATGGTCTTAAAATGTAAACCCATCTGTTTTGTCCTGGCATAACCAGAAGTCTCAAGGAAAACCGAGCGCGCACACGGGTGAGCGAAGGGATCAGGAAGCCTGGTGCTGGGGTGCTGCATGGGGGAACCCCGGCTGGGCTGCTCCCGGGGCCGGGACTGGCGCACAGCGCGCGACGGGGAAGCTGGAGGCTGAGAGGGGGAAGGACAGAAAACTAGATTTTTCAGGAAGAATTAAGCTTCCGCTCAAAACTGACCCCTATTAAAATGAGAACGCAGGTACTATGTATGCTCTGGGTGAAACACCGACGCCTGTGTGCAGCTACGACAGCCCTTGAAAAAGGCTGATTCTAGTGAACATGCAGTCCTTGGTGCTATCTCTAAAAGCTGAACAATAACAAAAAAAATTATTTTAAATAGTTTTTACATCTTACATCAAAGATGCCACTACGAGAACACAATAATATCACACATTAATTAGTACAGTTTTAAAAATGCAAACCAACGCTGGTAAGACTCCCATACATTCAGCATATCATATGTACAGAAGAGAACAGCTTCTCGAGAGGAGAGGACAGTCATGAGAGATAATATTCTGTTTTTTTTCTGAGTGCATTGCATATTACAAATACATTATCAGCATAAGAAAACTTTACTCCAACACTAAGAGTTCAAGAAAGGTCCTAAGTGGAAGTTAATAGCAGGGGGAACAGTGTGCGTGCTGGGGGGCACAAACCACATATGCAACCTTCCGCCAAATTCTCCATCTCCTCTGGTGGGCTGATCACCTACTTCCATTTTACTGGGTAGGTTCAACGCGTTGCTCTACGGCTCCATGTCACCGAAGCAGGCAACAGCACCGGGACAAAACCCGAGAGCTGCCCTCAGGCTTCCCGAAGGCAACGCACCTCTGGATGTCCTTCCGTGGGCTTTGCCTGGCTGAGAACTGGCTGAAGACTCAGAATATCACCAGATGAGCTTACAACAGAACCAGGAGGAAAAATTAACACATCACTATAGCTATAGGCAACTACACGCAGGACACTAGCAGTTCTAGACAGCCATAAGAAAACTATGCAGACCAAATTAATTTAATTCATAGCTGTCCATCTCCTTTCTGAGTTGTAAAAGTCTCCCTTAGGATATGTAGGTTGGCTGACAAAGCATTCATCTAGAGAGGTATCTAATTTTGCCAAGACACAGGATATGCTGAACTCCATGCTGCTGCAGTTAGTCTGCCTGTGGTAGCTTAATAAAGTTGATCTGGTATCTCTACTCTACACTGCAACTGGAGAAACGGCCTGAGGGAACAGAGATGAGCAAGTTCTCACTGTGGAACGGTCATGGACTTAAACGGGAACTGGACGCTTGGATCCATTTGGCTTTTGACCATGGTTTATCTCAATTTACCAGTTTCTACAGCATCAAAAACATCTGCCCAAATTTATACAAACAACAAACAATTGTGTCACTATTTACTTTTGCATCCATCACTTCATTCACTCAGCAATATTTAAAACTCAGCAGGTATCAAGTGCTTCTGTCAGAAGAGGCCAATATTGGTCACCTCAGAGCGAAACAGAACTGAATATACAAATATTAACTACAAGACCGCTCAGAAGGAATTGAAGTGAGCAAGTGGAAGAGATGAGCATATTGAAACACGGCTCAATCTGTGTCCTTGCAGCAAATCTGCAGGCAAAAATAATCCCTAATGTAATTAAGCACTTCATTTTCACTAGGCACAGTGAGCCCACCTCGCTAGTAATTGCTCAGGCAGCTCTGCTGTTGGGATCACTGGAATTTTTGCTAGTGTATGAACTAAACGACCGGCAGGGCTGAATCTAAGAGGATCCAAAATAAATAAATAAATCACAAACACAACTAAAACACAAATAAGGAAATTAAACACAAAATACCAAAGAAGCATGATCTTGTAGAACATTCATATGACTAACACGGAGCACAATGTCTTTAGTAAGCTTCCTTCGATCCTTATCAGATTGAAATTCTGCTTTTGTTTTTTCTTTTTCTCCCAGATACTGACAAAAACTATTTGGTTGCCCTGGAAATGGAATAAGCTAATAATGACAGGAAATAAAAAAGTGCTGGTGGCAAGGAACTATGAGTTCTCCCCCAATCAACTGCATAGGACCCACTAATCTTCCCTTTGAGCGCAGCCAATTAACAGCACAAATGAAGCTTAGAATCTAAGCGGATTTTCTCAGGTGGGTTTACGAATCACCATCATCCCATTCGGTGGGGGAACGTGAGGCCAGCCCCGAATACTGCTGAAACCCCTGTCCTCAGGGAGGAGAAAACCAGAGGTCACACCCTGGACACGTGTTTTTAACAGATGGCAAGAAGAGTTTCCGCCTGACGTTGCTGTGCCAAAGTTATCTCTTGGTCCACAGCATCTGGGTGCTTCAGGCAGCATCAGGGCACTGCACACTGAGTGGTGAAGCATAGGAAGACACTGCTCCTCCCTGGGAGAAATCAGCTCTCTGTGGAACAAACCGTGGGAGCAAGGAGCGAGCACTGGTCAGGTTCAGTCCGTAGTGCATCAACAAACACATGCACAATAATGAAAACCACATTGTTCCAGAGGTTCAGTCTGTTCTTGAAATGTTTAATACTGCTGTTACTTAATAATAGGAAATAAATAGTGTGGTTGGCAAGGTACACAGAGGAGGGCCAAAGGCTGGGAACCAAATCAGAAGCTAAGGGCATCAAGCCTAGCTCCTCCAGATGTCAAGGCCTGGTGCTTGTTATTCATTTACACAGAGGGTAGAGATGGCAACCGGGAGGTGGTTGCAAAGCCTCAGAGAGCTGGGCACCCTGAGCACCTGCCCTGGGAAGGTGAGAACAGCTTTCGTATCAGGTCGGGGCAAGAAGGGAAGATCGAAGACATGTCTCAGCTGCACAGTAAGTAAACAGTATGGAGAGGGTGGCCATCGTGTGCCTCAAGAGATGGGCTGGTGCGGAGGAGCTGTTCTGTGCTGACTACTGCTAAGAGGGTTTCACCTTGTGAATTCAGACCCTGATCTAAAGGCAGTGATGTCCCTGACAGTTTTTTGTTTCTCTGATCTTTTCACATTGTTCACTACAACCCAAGCTCTTTTTTGCCTTGTTTATTGTGCATAAGTCAGCATTTTACACGTGATAGCTTAATCCCAACTATACATATTAAAATAACATGACCCATGGGAGCAATGAGAAAATAAAATCTGTACATTGCAAGAAGCCCCTGACATCTGACCTTTCCAGCTGTTACTTGTTAGGAGTTGGAGAGTGTATCTGAAAAGCTTTATATCTTATCCTGTGAAAATCCACCCCCTCTGAAACAGCTTCTCAGTATGGATGGTTTGGAAGCAACAGCAGCAGAAGCCAGGCTGGAATAAGGGGTGCTGCTAACTGAGACACCCATGGTAGACAGGGATGATTTCTGCAAGGGGTGAGGAGATTGACTTTGCATCTGGCCGATTGTTGCACTGTTCTGAATGCCAGAGGCACCTAACAGCTTCTACAGCCCCTCAACGATGGTCCCGATTTCTGGTGTCACTGGTTTCCTTGCCAATTTACAAACCCTGCTGCTTTTTCCCCTCTATGTGTTTAGAACACAATTGTTCTTCTCACCTTGGCCCGCCTGCAAAATGGCACCTGGGCTTTGAGAATCAAAGCTTTCTCTTCTCGTCTACCACGACCAGGAAGAAGTTCCTGCAGGCAACGTTTTGCCCTCAGCTACACTGAGTAAATGCCTTATGCTCCTCCTGGGAGCTGTTTGTTTGACTCCTAACTGGGGCACGAGCAGCTCTGTTGCTTATATGTAGGAAAGAGCAGAGTTATTCTACTCCTGAAGACGCATGCTCATGCTGAAGGTATTTAAAAGCGTATTTTGTCAGCGCCTCTGAGTGAATACACAGCAGACAGAGCTGCTCAGCTAGCAGGAGCCATTTCTGGTCTAGCCCTATCTGAGAGCACATCACATCACGAGTCTGACGTACCACTGCTTTGTATCTTATCTGCCTGCTGCACAGTCAGTGGAAAACTCCGCACACAGCTCTGAGCGTTGCTCGACTGTCTGACGCTTGCCAAGTTTCTCTGCATTTCTAAGCACAAGTTCTGCCCGCGATACCAAGGAAACCGCCTTCCCCCACTTTAAGACTCCTACGTGAGATCCCACTCAGTGAGACACAGAGCAAAGAGTGCTTGTGCAAAGGGAGGGTAAAGTATCCTTCTCCACTGGTCTCGCACCAGTTACCTGACACCTAACTCCCGAGCCCAAGGACCACCTCACCGCAGGAAACCGAGCAACCAAGGGGAGAAAGACAAAAGGAGGAGCTGGTGTGGTGGGGGTTCAGGAGAGGTCTTGGCCAGCCTTCCCTGCCGCCTGTTTTGCTTGGTGCTCGTATGCGAGGCTTCAAAAGGAAACTCTTCTGAAGGATGCCTCCTTAATCCTGACCACGCTATATTGCTATCACGTTGCATCTTCACCAGTGTTGCTAAAAAAAAAAGAAAGAGTTTTAAAAGCAGGGAGACAACTGAGCTCAGGGCATTTGTTCTGAGGCAGGGGATTCCCTCCCCACCGCCACGTGTCCCCAGGGACCTGCCAGTTGTCACCGTGTTCCCCGGTTCACATGTGCTGAGAAATGTACGGCCACGGCCATGTTCTCACTCGGCTTAGTCTGCGGATTAGGGCTCAGCAACAAGTTACCACAGTTCACCAAGTTTCCATGAGTCAGCTGAGCTGAGGTTTCTGCCCATGTGTCTGCTTCCAGCACACTGCAAATGCGACTTAGCCTGGTCTGCAGTGAAAGAAAATTTAGCTAAGCAGCATTATTGCACGTTTGCCATCAGTGAAGAGAGAACACGCTGAGAAGTCCAAGGGGCTCAGTCCCCAGCCGCAGCTATTAAACTGTGGGGACTTGGCCATGTGTGAACACTTCTTGTGCTGGTGTGCAACATTTCTGCACATAGACCTCATCCAGCCACGGAAGTTACACACTTCTGGCTAACTGTATTAAGCAGCAGTGTCTAGAGAATGTGGAGGTCATACTTTAAAACAGAGAACAAAAAAGAACAAAATTCCCCAACGATAAGGTAAAAATCCTGTAAGCTCCTGAGAACAGCAAGAGGAACTGCACAGCTCCATGTACCTTAGAAGCATCCACTGCTGTGAACTCAGAGGCTTTCAGATAATGGTGAAACATAAATCTGTCTTCAGTCCCTCTCAAACCACAAGTGCTCAGGAAAACACGTGCATGCTGGTTTTGCAAGGATTGTGTTCCCATTTCCCTTCCCAAAGCACCCTAAGACAAAGACAGGCTGCTGCAGATCGCACAAGCCATCGTCCTCACTTCATAGTTTCTGGCCCAGAATTTGGCAAGCTGACTGGGAATGCCGGATAAAGAGGAGTGGCATTTTCCATGGATTCAGTCTACGTGTGGGATGTATATTAATTCATATGGACAACAGGAGAGTGAAAATTATGTCTTTGACATGCAGCTAATTGCGAATAAATCCACAAAACTGAAAGATGATGTGAAATAGTACGTGCTGTCTGCCATCCTTCCTGTATGGAAATATTGCTAATTAATCGCTCGAATGACTTGCTGTGCTATTTCATACAGGAGAGGTCATTTTGTCTCAAAAGGTTTATGAAGGCTGTTATGATTGCAAATGCTAATGGCAGCAAAGCACAAAATTCCAATCCACGGTGCAGCGCACCACTGCTGTCTTGCTGATCTGAGGTCTGCGGATGCTCCTATTGCAGCTCCAGCTATGCATCACTTTTAAAGTACATGTAGAGGTAGAGAAAGAAAAAGATAGTTAATAATTTAAAACAATACCAATCATCAGCGGTAGTCAGGTAAAAGAATAACCTTAGTTCACTCTGTAAATGTTTATACAGTCGTCTTATCTCCAGCTACGTCCTCTGCAGCTGTAGGCTAATTCTTATTCTTCTAGATTTTGTAAACTGTGGGAAGAATTACATCCCTGCTGGCCTGGAGTCATATCATATGCTGTGTTCTCAAATACATGTTGTCCAGCGTTAACATGTGAAGCAAGCCTGGCCCCAAAGCCCCCAGACTACTGAGCAAAACCAGAGCAATTAGGTTCTGGGCCAGAAATATCTTATAAAACTTTTTAGTTTGGAGTTTGGAGAGATGGAATGCGGTCACTTCAATAAAAAGTAATGTTTTATAAGTTTCAGTCACGTGCAACTACTTTCACAACTTTAAGCAGAAGATGGAACTGTAGAAGCTATCCAAGTCCACCTCCAGTAACTGCCAGCTTCTGTAGGTCTGGGCTGCTGTGGATCAGGGTGGCTGCACTGAGCCGGTAGGTTGGAAGCTCCGTGAGGTTCCTCTAGCATCACCTCGTCCTGCCCACGCAGGGGTGGTGACGGAGCACCCCGGGGGCGGCTGGGATGGCAGGACTGGTTGTCCTGCCCCGGCAGTGGGGAAGCCGATCAGCTCATGTCCACTGGCCTTCCCGCAGCAATCCCCAGCGGTCTGGCCAGGCTTGTCCTGCTGAAAAACAGCCCTCAAAGCACTCGAGAGGGAACATAGCCTTGAACAGACATGAGGTGATAGAGGCAGGAGAGAGGGCCAGAGCCTCTCCAGGTAAAGCCGAAAGTTACCTTGAAGAAAGTCAGCACAGGCTCTCCTTTGAAGGGTCAGATTTGTGCATGAGATGTCTAATGCAGATGAGGGAGAAAGGGATGGGGAACAATTCCATCAACCGGAAGAACTGGTGCAAAGTTTGCCAGTGATGCCAGTAACAGCTAGAAGTGCTAGGTATTAAAATCTGTTTGTGTCTGTGGTTGGGCCTCTTTTGCTTTCTCATTTTTTCCACACACATCTCCTCTCAGCATTTTGGATGGGAATATATCATCAACTGGATTTCTGTGATCATTTGAGACAAAGGTGCGTTCCTGAAGACATTTATCGAGTGTAATTAATCACTCATAATAATTTTAGTACAACTGATAAGCAGTGTTTTTCTCATTTTATTTTAATTTTATTTCACTATGCTCTGCACTTCCCACCTGGCAAAGCAAATGATATGGAAAATTAAGTCTAGGTTTTTTTCTCTCAGTTATTGTACATGCTAGCTAGTGTTCAACAAAAGATTATTAATACATTTTCATGACTTCTAATTAGTATTTAGCTAATCATCATCTGCAAAGCAGACTTATTTTACTTAGTTTATTTTAAATTAAGGCTACTGGGGATTAGCATCTACAAGGTCACTTGACAAAACGCCAACCTTGCCTGTCAGACAAAGGTTACTCTAACGACCTTACATATTCCCAACGCTGTGCACTGCCTACATGGGTACCTCTTCAACAGGATCACGGAGCAGACTTTAGCTAATGACAGATTAATGCCAATTTAGTCAGCATAATGCCTCCTGTCGCTAAAGCTTTTCCATTGCAGCAGAGCTTGTAAAGTCCCCAAGAATCCCATGTATGTGTACTAGCTTTGCATACAGCAGCTTTGACAGAAGGATACAATTTTGCAGCAGCAAATTTCAGAACTCCTGCATCTAGGCGAAAAGATAAACATTCAACATTTCTCTCAAGAGCTGATCTTTTTTTTGTTTTAATTTTTATATATATATAAATATACCATAAAGCGTACCATTTCCTCATTTCAGTACAGATTTTTCAAAATTTACTAAAATAAATGAAATATAAATGCTACAATTTTATGTTTAAACCAAGTTTTGATGACAGCCTTCCCCTAAGGGCAGGCCCAGAAACTCTGTTATCTACGTGGAGAGAGACAAAAACACCCCCAAATATTTCATGCTATGCACGAGCATTCAGAACAGCAGATGTGCCTCAGCTGGAGCTGCTTGCAGGTGTTCGTGAGTTCCTCACGTGAATGCCCACTCTCCTTAGTAGAAACGGCTTCATTACTAACCTGAAAATTTCACATTCAACTTGTATCTCCCTTAAATTCGTTGTCAAGACCCAGTTTTCCATATCTGTGTCTGCCTTTGCTGATCCCAAATGGCAAGAGGTATCATCAGTTGTGGATTTGGGGATCAGGATTGCAAATTGCTGAATTTTCAGATAAAAAATGTCAACCTTTGTTTTTTCCTTCTCCTTCACAACTCGGAAAATGTTCACAGCTTTGAAACAATGAGGCGTAGGAGCAGGGGTGCGGACGATACACCCCGCACGTGTTTTGCACTTTTATACTTCTTCCTGATCCCATCTTTGACCTTAACTGGTGCCTCCTGGACAGGAGAGGAGGTTCCAGGTGAATCCCACCCCACCCATCACAAGCCCTTTGGTTCAACCTCTATTACACTTTCAGGTCCTGTGGGTGAATGCTCAGCTACTAAAGCAGCAATCTGCAATCTGTCAGTGTGTCATGCTGCCAAGGGTTTTGTTGTTGGTTTCCTCCTTCTCAACACCTACTTTCCAAAACAGACAGGTTAAAACAAAAAAACAAAATGAAGTCTTTAAAATAATGATAACACCACAATATCTGTTTAAAACAGTACTGCCCGTGCTCTGGACAAATTGTTAAGAGCAATTCAGCATTCTTATAATTAATCCACAACAAAAGAAGCTACAAGGTGCCACAAATGAAGGCATAATTGGCCATACAGAGGCAACACTACCATGAATGTTGTTTGGCAAGGAAAAAAAAAAAAAGCAGATACATAATTCATCCAAAGAACGGGTTCAGAACTGCCCGGCACTGCTAGGATCACACTGCAGGAGACGGACTATGGATGGGTCGCTCTTGGCGCCTCGGATGAACTCTTCCAGAGAGAGCTTTCCTGGAAAAGAAACACATTTGCTTAGCACATGTGGTGGGTCACAGCACACCTGCCAAGCCTCTGGACAAGCATGGTGGAAGGAAGCTCGGGGAGCACAAGGAAAATCCCTGGGAAAGCAACCCTGCAAGGCAAAGCCCTGCCTGCCTGCACCCCGCTGGCTGTGGATGCTGGTGGCTTTGCCTGGACAGCCAAAGGAGGAGTGGTGGGTTTGAGGGGTCACCCCGTGTGGGCAAAACACCTCAGCCACCCAGGACAGGGACAGAGGCAGCTGCCACGGTGTCTGTAGGGTGCCTACCATCACGGTTGGTGTCCATCTGGCGGAAGATCTTCTCTGTCCTCTTCTCTGGTGTCGACTCGTCTTCCGGCATCTTCATTACAGAAGAAACCATCTTATAGATTGCCTGTGCGGTATGACAGGAGCAAAGAGCTGGTAAGGAACACATTATCTTAATGCAGAGGTATGATTATTTCCTGGTGACAGAAATAGGCAGAAAATATCCTGAGAACTTTGACTGGGACCTACTCGAGATGCTGAAGGGAGTCGGCTGGCACCAGTACATGCAGCTGCGCTCTTCAGTGCGACCCTCATTTATGAAATACTGTGTTTCCTTATTTAGTCACAGCCGAACACAAACTGGGTTTGGACCGAGGTTACATTTTTCTGTATTAAAACAATCTTCAGATGAATTTATCTCTTGTACAGCACGTTAGGCACTGGCAGCTCCCAGTGCCTGGGAGAATGGTAAGACCTCTGAGGTCTTGTCCCATGTTGTGGTGTGTCTCCATACGTTGGCCAGCCAGGCTCCGTCCTCACCAGCCCCCTTCCCTCACCCTGCCTTTCATTCCCGCCCACCTCCTTTCTCTCCTGCCGTGGTCAGCATCCTGCCTGCGAGGAGGGCACCAACTCACTCCCTGGGTTTGCCACGTCTCACAGATCATGAAGACCTGACCAGCAAGGAGGTGGCTTTTCCCTTGGGGGTTGGTGTGCGTACACAGCTCAAAACCCCATTTACAATTCTTTCCACAGAGAGCAGATGTTCTGGTCCAGCACGGCACTGGTGCCACCCATAGCTATTCTCTGCGCAGACAAATCCATTAGTCACGTATGGTGCTAGCTGCCCCTTAAAGAGATGTAATGTTAATTTTAAAAAGATGATGAGTGGTTGTTTCTGAACTGGTTATCCAAACGTTGCCTGCGAATGAGAGCATGCAGTATCAGTAAACAAGTGTTTTTTGTGTTAGATATCTTTATGGTGCCACACAGCTGGGAGAACAGCAGCAGCCAGGAGGCTGCCGGGTGGTGGCCTCGGGGGACCCTCCCGGCCATTTGGAGAGGCAGCACATCGCAGCGCAAGGAAGCATTGCCCTGGTCTGACCAGCTCCTTCTGTGTCCCATGGCAATTTGTTGGCCTCTGGCTGGTGGGTGCTGGGATGCACTGGGCTGTACTGGGCAGTCACTTTGCCCTGCAGCCTTGGTCTGCAGGTGTGGATTGCTTTCTTCCACAGATTCACATTCTTGTTTTCCCCCCAAAACGGTGCCTGCAGCAGTCAATTGATAACTTAGTGCAGATGTGATTGCTTTAGCTGCTTGTTCTCCACCTACTCGTGCTTTGGGAGAGTGGGTCCTTGGCGCAAGCCAAAGGTCGCTCACTGGATCTCCCCTCTCGTCTTTTCCCATTCATGCAAGCACTCTGCCCAGCATGCTCCCATCATCTGGCCAAGGGTCCCCAAGGGACAGCTCCAGCAGTGTGTCAGCACAGGTTCACCAGCTGGAGGATGCCGCTAAGTGGCACAGACATTTTACACTCAGACGAGGGAGCACCAGCTTCCTCAGCCATCTTGCTGACTTCTCCTTTGTCAGCAGCTCACCTTTCACGTCTTCTGGACTTTGAATAACTTAAAGACTTACACCCTGAGAAAGGCATTTGCCTGTTTAATTAATTATCCATCTCGTGTGCTCTGTGCAGTCAAACATCTGCTCCCTCAGTTATGTCACCAACACTGTGGCTGCGGATTTCCTGGTCTGCCCTCCGGTAAGTCTGTAATGCTGGCTATGGGCCTGAGCAGGGAAGCAGAGCCGAACATTTCAGCTTGAACAGCTGCTGGCTGAATGGAAAAGTGGTGGGCACCCTTTTAATCATCATCATCATTGCCGTGATTGCACTGTGGGAAAGCCTGAAGGCTCCCAAGGGAATTTGGGTGCCCGAGTATCAGGCAGAGCCTCAGTACAGGCAGGGATGCTGTCCACACAACCGTGATCATCTGATAGCTGGGAGAACAGCAGAAGGGATGAAAACGCAAGCACATGAACATAGGGGTGAGGGAGCTGGGTGAAGGAGGCAATAGGGGAAGAAAAAAAAGAGGAGAGGGTGACCAGTAGGAATTTACACCTTCCTCATCCTCATCAGCATGCAAGACTTGCAGGGGTCAGAGCAGAGATGAGGCTTATAAATCTGCCAATGTTTAAGCATCTTAAGCTGTCTGGCTTTTGTCTGGGGTAGGAAGAGAGGTGGAGGGGTCATTCCCTCACTCTGGGTGAGAGGACGGCAAAGCAGAGAATCTGTATTGACAGTGTGGGAGGAATGCCCCGGACCGGGAGTGCAGGCGTGTTTACTCTGATCAAAGTAACCATAGTAAGAACATGCAGATTTTTAGAACAAAAAAAAAAGCACTTCAAGATGACTTCATCCTACAGAGTCCTTTTCACAGAGGCGTGTGAAGGGAATAACAGATGAGATATTCTAGGAAAGCCAGATGGGAATAACATAGTAAGCGTTCCTTTCATGCTGAAAATGGTTATTCTGGACAAATTCTTATGCCCTTACTCAGAAGTTCAGCGGGAAGTTTCCCAAAGCAAAAGCCAGCTAAAGCCGATTAAGAATCTTGAGACTTGCCCCATATTAATTCAGCGCAGCTACACCGAGCTCATTATAGCGTGTTTGAAAGAGCAAGCTTTCAAAGGAAGCTGGTTTCAAGCGATAATTACATGGAGCTGGGCTGTACTAACCGTGGGCTGTAACCTGGGACTGCAAGGCTTCAGGGGCTCCTCTCCACATGGAGAATGACTCCTCAACCTCACAGCACTTGGGCTGAAAGCCATTAGTGGCACTCAGCAGGAGAAGGTTTGGGGGTGGTGATCTACCATCAGCTGCCTGAGTCAAGGCAGCCTTCGCAGGTGGCCTTCAGCTCCTCACAGCTCCCCGGTACCCCTGAATGTCCTCAAGAAATTGTGCCTCCAGAGCCCTTTGTGCATCACTGGCAAGAGCACAGGCTCCAGCTTCATCTGAACTGGCTAGTTCCCTGCAGAGCTCTCCCCTTTGGTTTTCCACTTGCCTGTGGATGAGCGGCGATGGGTGATTTATGGCAAATCTCACCCCTTCGCCCATTCACACAGGTTTTCCTCCCAGCTGCTGGCTGCCAGCCCTGCACTTGGGCCAGAAACTTTAGTGGGGGCTGCACTTTCCTGCTACGCTTGGCAAAGTGTCAAAGAGCTGCTTACAGTGATGGCAGCAATGACAGCACAAATTTTGAGGCAATTCTTTTTACTTTGTTGAAATGAATTTTGACAGCTGAAAATCTCATGAAGTGAATAACCAGCCTGAAAAAATTGCTTTCTTTTCAATCCCATGGGGATTTTTGACACCGTCTTTACTGAGAGCTATATCAGCTTCTGCTTCTTCCCATATCAGCTTCTGTTTCTTCCTGGCTTACAAATAAGAGAGCCCAGCAAGCGAAACACAAGTGCTCTATTTGTATTGAACTGGAGGTGTTACGCTCATCTCTCAGCTCAGCAGTCTTAAGATACCTTATGACTGCATGTGGTTAAAAAAATGTCCCCTTAGAATGAGGTTTCCATTGCTTATTTGAACTCTTATTTTAAGAGACTCTCGCCAAATACATCCCTTTTCAGCAAGGGAAACAAACACAAATCTTCTAGCTGGTTCACAGCTAATTTTGAGTAGACTGGGCTATTTAGATTATAGGTGAACATATGGGAGAAGTGAAAAGCATTTCTAGAGCAGGAGAACCTGCGAGGATCTGTGGCAAGGTCTGTCAAGAGGGCAGGCTATGAATCATCTTCCCACAGTACTCTGGAGAAGTGTTATGCCTAGTAAGTGTAGTAGTCTCCTGTGGACCGTCTTTCGTTAGGCCCTACAATTGTCAGCCCACCACTAAAGTCCTTGAAGTTACGTGATCCTCCAAACCGTGCAGCCAGCTCCATGTAGATGGTTCATGTTTGTCTGAGCTGCGCTTTTTGAAGACTTGTGTAGGGGAAGCTCACGGGCAGGCATGATGAGCTATGTGTACAAGGTTAACAGCACTATGGTAAACGGAGCTGAAAGAAATGCAGGTGCTTTGCCCTCTAGCCCATCTCTTTGCAGAGAAAATGGCCTTCAAAAACCTGTTATGGACCATTCACATTAATCTCCTTGGCCGCTGGCCAATTACTAGGGCTCCTGTGTGACATGAGCGGTCTTAACCAGTAGCTCTCCTGTTTCAGTGCTGCTGCTGCTGCTACCGCTGTGACCACAAGCACCTTCTTGCAATGTTGAGTAAGATGCAATGTGTGCATTGGCTGCAGCGGTGTTACATTAGGCCAGAGCATGAGAAAGGAAATGCGAGTAACCATCAGTGTAACAGTGAAAATAACTGTGGTGAGAGGACTTTCACAGCACAAAGAAAAGCAGACTGAAAAAGAAGAAAAGCATGCCTTGCCCTTATATTATTTAAGATATAATAAGCCCACAGTAATAGGGGCAGTATTTTTCTGTGAAACTAAGACTTTCAGGTTGATGGCATTCCTTCTAGCATTCATTCTGATGTATTGTCTCATGCAAAAATCCCAGTGAAAACATAATAAATCTTGTTGTATCAATATGCAAATGTATGCTAGATAAGGGACTTGTAGTAGGTTGCTCTGAGACATGTATCAGAGATATAACAGAGTTCTGTTTTTCACTGTCAGAAATATTGTGGTGGCTGAGGGCCCCTAGGAAGACATTTGATACAGAATCCTGTCTTTGTGTATTAAAAAATAATCATCTTTTGTGAATGAAAGTGATAGTTGTTAGCTGGTTTTTTATCAATCTAATCACCCTACATCAAAGAAACCTCTCAATAAAGCAAGAAAATATGTTCATCTGCTTCAGTCTGACATATCAGCTGAACACATTTCCAGAGCCCACGCAACAAACTCTGCCCCACCAGAAGGAGCTACAGGTGACCACTGCAACACAGGGAGATCACTGTGACCATAAAGAACTGGAAGAAGAGAACAGGGTGAGATCTACCAGCACATTGCCTCATGGGAAGCTCCACCACCACAGAGAGGGCAGCTTTCTTGACTGTAAAACCATTCCACAGTGGAGAAATGACTGTTGCTTAGGATTATTAGGCTGTTTACTTCCATAATCAATTTTTGTGTGGTGCCTCAAAATGTGGGGTGAGGGTAAATGAGAGAAAGCATCACTCAGTTGAGTTTCAGGGTGACTCTGAAAGGAGGAGAGAGCCAAAGCTCCCAGGAATTGCAGTGGGAGGCCTGGAGTGCCGGGCTGAGGGCTGTATGCAGCCAAAGTGCTGCTCTGGGTTGGATGTACAAACTAACGAAATGTCGCCCTACAATGATCCCTCAGCTGCAGTTTCATTTGATGGTAGCATCATGGTTGTAAAGGAAAATGCTACAATTTGGTACCAACATGACTATGCAGAGGAGGAAGAGAATTTCAGCCTCTAATCATGTTGGTGAGCAGATCTGGGGTAACTGGAAAAAGCTGCTAGCTTTATTGGTCCTCGCTTGGTTTGCTAATGCAGAATCCAGCAACCAATGTTTTAGCTACATTTGATATGAACACATTTGTGGCATTGTTCTTCATGTTTGTAAATCTTCTGGTCTGGATGGCTTGTGCTGCTGTTCAGCACTGATACTTGCCCAGGCTGCTCTACAGCAGCAAGAGGTCCTGCGGCCCCTGGGGCCTCTTCTCCGCCTGGGGAGCAGGCGCTTGCTTGTGCTTGGCTCCTTGTTGCTTTGTATTTTGTTGGTTCTTTTGGGATTCTCTTTATTTTCTCATAAGGAGAAATACAGCTTGGAAAACAACACTTGATAGCCAGTTTACCCTCCCTAGGGGAGAGGAAGATTTGTGAGGAGCAGAGTATCTTCTAATGCAAATATTCCACGGGGTTTGTCATGGCGTGGAGAAAGGGAGGTCTCTGTGTCTGAATGCAGTCCTGCTCTTTAACTCAGACGCAGGAACACAAAACAGAACAAGTGAAAGACCACACAACAACCCTACATTTGCAGCTCAGCTTTGTATCTGGCCTCACTGAAGCAGTGCAAGTGCTGGTGTTAGCTACTGCTCAGAGGACATGAGAAGACCCCTGGTAGCAAGACAAGGACACCACACGTTAGGCTGAGTCCATACACGCAGTTTGCCATCACAGCCTGTAATTTGTGTGCATTCCTTTCCCTTGATTTCCAGCACAAATATAAATGTGAATAATACAGTATGCAGTTGGCATTTCAAAATTTCCAGGGAGAGAAAGGATCTTGATAACAGGCTTTTCTTGTTCTTTAAAAAAAAAACAACAGTGCTGCATTATACAGGCTCAAGCCTTGTAAATATACCACTGTATCAAAAATGTTTTAAAGCTTTCAGTAGAGTGATGTGCCTCAAGGGTAAAAAAATGCCAGAGGAAGCCAAAGTGAGGTGGGACTCCTATTAACACCACAAAAAAATGCATCCAGAGAAGCTGTGTATGGAATCATCACCTACCCAGATAAAGATAATCTATACTGGCAACTTAATATGAAGACAGCTAGTACAGCACTAAGTATGCAGACCTTGCTGGAATCAGGCAGACGACATCTTTTAAAATATGTGAGTTGGTTCTCCATAACAACGTGATTTCAAAGTAGATTTGTTTCTTGTTGGGGAGTGAGCCTGCCTTCCTTAAAAGTACTCTGCCTGATTGATTGAAGATACCTACTTGGTCCAACTGTAATTAATTGTAATTGATTGACACTGATTTCCCAGAGGACAGAATCACTTTTATCAGAAAGTTAGCTGCTGTGTTCCTGCCTAACAGAACTCCCAAACAAGAACTTCCCACACAGCATGTTGCTCAGGAGAATCTTGCAATGGATATCAAATGCTGTAGTTTGAACTGTGACACAATCTTTGCCAAATGAAACAACATCTTATACTCAAGCAGCTGCACATAGAACCAAGACGACAAACCCCCAAATGATGCCAGAGTTTTTAATTCTGTGTGTCATTGCAACACTGCTTCATAATTTGCTTGGAAGGAGGGAGGCCAAGGGGTGCCTCTGAGCAGCACATACCTGCACGATTTCCAGCATCTCTGACTTACTGATGTAGCCGTTCCCATCAAGGTCGTACATGCTGAATGCCCACTTCAGCTTTTGCTCCAGTTTACCTCTCGACGTTACGCTCAAGGCTATGATGAATTCTCTGAAATCTATTGTTCCATCTCCGTTGGCGTCAAAAGTGCGGAATACATGTTCCGCAAACTTAGAAGCGTCCCCATAAGGGAAAAAGTTCCCATATATTTTTTTAAACTCCTCCATAGATAAATGTCCGCTTGGACAGTCTCTCAAGAAGCCTTTGTACCACTCCTGGATTTCATGTTCTGTAAAGTCTGTACTTTCTAGCAGATCTTGCATGACTTCAGGGCGTAGTTTACTGTTTTGCTTTCCCATATTGGTGTCAAAATATTAACTGCAGAGGAAAAACAAACACAGAATTATTATTGTTGTTGTTGTTGTTATTACAGAATCACAGAATGGTAGGGGTTGGAAGGGACCTCGGTGGGTCATCTAGTCCAACCCTCCTGCCGAAGCAGGGTCACCTACAGTAGGCTGTAGAGGACCTTGTCCAGGCGGGTCCTGAATATCTCCAGAGAAGGAGACTCCACAACCTCCCTGGGCAGCCTGTTCCAGTGCTCCGTCACCCTCAGAGGGAAGAAGTTCTTCCTCATGTTCAGACAGAACTTC
>Ga0065711_1002112_pt1 | contig 36497 bp, 16 predicted proteins | sample Hoacrofraction12_FD_59098 | JGI IMG/M metagenome (GOLD analysis project Ga0065711, IMG submission 59098) | Hoatzin crop microbial communities from Cojedes, Venezuela - Epithelial fraction 12 v2 (version 2) | ecosystem: Host-associated > Birds > Digestive system > Esophagus > Crop | place... | reverse complement strand
TTTGTGATTTTTCTTGTTGCTGTCCTGTAATTGAAGCTAAAATCCCTTTTTTGTTCTATGCAAAAAAAAAAAAGGGGGGAGATTTAGTAATGAAAACAGTTGTTGGAGGTAGTGTAACAATGTATTTTAAATAGGTAAAAAGAGATAGTGTTTTTTTGTGATATCATGCACAGATGAAAGGCCTAGGATTCCCGTGCTGTGTGTTGATTTTTATTTTTAAGGAATTTAAGCAAACACTCATGTAAAAACCAAGGAACAGGTTTCTGAACACACTGGTTCATGGTCTTGTATGAGTAAATACAAGTTGTGGGTTTTTTTTAAACTTGGCTCAGTCTCATGTTCTTCTGAATAGATAATTGAAGGATCATGAAGTGATACATTTTTAATTGGAATAAAATTTATCTGAAGGCATGTTGAGCATGCATGCTCACACATGCACACACACATGCGCTCAGAATAACATGCATCTTAAAACTGACATGTACACTGCTTTTTATCTACAGGTACCACAACAATAGTCTTGGGTTTGCTAGCATACAAACCCCAGATTTTTCTTGGGACTCCCTATATCAGTATTTAAGTGCTTTTTGTATTTTGTTGAATGCTGTTGAAAGCAGAGCTTTTCCCTTACCACTAGATTTGTAGTGCTTTAGTGTTATGCTCATAGGAGGCTAAATGACTTCCTGAATGTTTTCAAATGCAGTTAGCTATGTGAATATAAAGTGTTCTACCAAATTAAGAGCATTTGTTTCTTTAACTTACCAAATGACGTTGTTAAAAGCAGGAATCTAGAAGTCCCTCCTGTTGCCAGCTCAGGATGAACTGACTTCCTGCATGGCAGACTGCTGTGTATCTTGGTTTTTCCATTTCTAAAATGCTTACTTTTCCATACAATGTTCTTTCATGGTTTAAGGATTTATAAAGCACTTATAGGATTCTTGGCATGTAAACAATATTACATGGGAAATGTAGATGATTGTAGATTCATACTTCTGGATTTTTTTGTACCTTTCTGAAGGTAGGTGCCGTACAGCTGCAGTTAGCGTGACGGGCTACGTCAAGTACTATAGCTAACCTCATTACAAGGTGTCTAACAAGCATCTTATTCCTTTAGGACTTCATCGAACAATTTAGGAGCTTTTAATAAGCAGCCTCTGTTAAGAGCAAAGAGCAGCTGCAAGCAGCGATGCCATTTTAAAGGCCCAGAATGGCTTTCTAGGACTGATGCCAACTAGCAAGCATTACCACCTTCTGTGAAAGCCCTAGGAACAGTCCTGCTGTTGCACCAGCCTTTTATTTCTGTGCAAACATTTGGTCGGCTAATTTCACTCTCTGAATCAGTAATGTGATTATTTAAAAAAAAATAAAAAATAAAATAGCCAGCTTGAAGTGATTCCAGCTGCATGGGCTGTCTCATCTCAGCATACTATGAGCAGTGAACACAGGAGGGCGGTCTTTCTCAAGAATGTTACTGAAATTAGCCAAAATAGTGAATGAAACAAAGAAAACTCAAACCTTTGTCTTCAGTTTTGGAATACTTACAATTTTTATGGCTAACTGCCATCTTATAACCCCAATAAAACAGCCTCGCATTTTTAACTAGTTTATAGTGATCCAGCATTATTCAGGAAACGGTATAAAATTGAATGGATTTTGATACCGAATGGCGTTTTATCTCTGTGAACTGTTGAGTTTACTTGACACCATTGTATCTATATTAATTTCCTACCCAATTAATGTTTTATGTATAGTTAAATTGTTGAAAAAAATAAAACATGTTCAAGTTGTTTCTTTGAGCTAAAGACATAATAGTTAATCTGTTGTTTGGGCTCTTCCAGTTCTGGAAACTGAAACCATTTTCTTAACTCTATTTTTTGCTGTAGTGGACTTAGTCCCTTTGCAGTTGCAGCTTTTGGCTGTGTGTGGTTCCAGCAAGCAGGCTGAGTAATTTGTGTTGCTTATTGGGCAATGTAACATAACATGGTGCACAGCTAATGAACTAGTACCAAATCAAATTAGAAGTGTATTTTGCCAATCATCTGATAAGTTTCCTTTATTCTGTTTGCGTTACCATTTCTGCTGTTCTATTTTGTGATTCCACTTCAGGAGATTTGGCTCAAAAAACTATTGCAAAAGAAGTAAGTGATTCATTGCCTTGTATTCAAATCAATATCAGCATATCACTGGAGAGGAAAAAAAATATGACATGTCTTATGTCAGAGGTATAGCACTGACACGTGTCTCTATTGATCCAGCTAAGTTTTTTATGGAGAGGAATACTTTGAATGGCTATCAGTTTCCTTATAAAGCCTTTTTAGATTGGGTGTTTTTTAAATTTACATTGACGAATTAAAATTGCTTTTTGAGTAGCTATATTTTTTCTATTTTTCTGACTGTAGCTTCTTTAAGACTATAAAAGGAAATCATAAGTGTAGCAATCCTTTCTGAAGAAAACCACTTCTAAATTCTCTAGTGCTTCTGGAATGTTCTCTAATTTTCAGGGGTTTATTACAAGATCTTAAAAATGTGTTTGGTCTTGCCACTGCAATATAAGGGTTTTTCATTATATTTAAGAATTGAGCTGTATAAGATTATTTAAGCTAAAGTCATAATACATTAATCTAGCCAAAAATGACTTTGTTTGCTCTTGACCACTCTTAGATTATAATGTCAGAAAATTCAAATAATTAAGTTTTTGAAGAAAGAAGAGAATACTATGAAACATTCTGTATCAGTTTTAAAGCAACTTTTACTTATTGTAATCTGTAAAATCTAAGCTTTCTTGTAAATGAAAATTAGATTTCTAAATCATCTTCCAAATGTGAGGCAAACTCCTGATTCTTTGGGGTTTGCGTGCAGACAGATACTTGCTGCTGCCTGAGGTTTCTCAAATAGTACCAGAAGGAAAACTGCCCAGACTTGTCGGTGTTCGTTGTTGCTACTTATGTGCCTGTGGGCAGCAGCGGGACTAACAAGAATCAAGACAATTTCATACCATTGCTGCTTGGAGAAACTCACAGCACAGCAGCAGGCACATGCTCTGCGGCTGCTTAATAGAAGGGATCTAGAAATAGACTGGAAGGAGGGTTTGAGGTGCAAGCAGTCATCTCTGATTATCACCCCTGTGTTTGCTTCAGAACGAATTGATTTTTGGCCTTGGGACTTCAAATTTATTAGATGCCTATTATGATACTAATATACATTGATCAGAATTCAGGGCCAGTGTTAAAGGAGACCGATACCTTTTTCTCCTCTAAGAGTGGAGAATTGACTTAGGTAGTCATTGCCTCTTGGCGGATGTTACTCAGCCTTTCGATAGCTAACTGTTTGTGGGTTTAGGTCCCAGATACTAGCTGGCTTATCTCGAAAATTTCCAAATCTTCTGTGTGAGTACTTGGTTGGGTGTGATTTTTCAAGTCTCTTTAAAATGAGAAGATAGGGATTTTCCCCAGTATTTCACAGTTACTTTCTTTAGTCAGCATCAATGTATTATTTTTAGTCTCTCCCTCTGTGAAACTATGTCCTTGTATAAATAAAGGGAGAACAGTTACCTACATAGCCATATTTATTACTTGGCTAATGAACCTCTTATTTTCTCCAATACTGCAAGAGGGTAAGAGTGTTATTATCACCAATGTAAAATAGTTACAGAAGTCTTAAGGTGAAGTTTTGAGAGGATAGGCTGAGCTCACATCCGTGATGTTGCATTTGGGGATGTTTTTCCAGCATACTGAGATACATCACTGATGATTTGGGGAAATTACCTCTCATTTTCATTTGAAGAGCCCGAAAACTATACCCTCCCTCAGTCTGTTTATAAAAATTACTTGGAGCATGCTTTTGTGTTTGGTGTTTTGTGTATTTTTTTTTAACTGGTATGCTCTTTTCAAACTAAAATGTCAGTATTGTTTAGTAGGTGGCAGTTTATAGTGTAGCCGTGTGCTCTTGCCTTTCTTCTGATGTGGTTCTAACAGGAACCATCTTAACTTCCCTTGATTGGTTGAAAATCTCAAAACAGACTTTCGCATCCACTGCTAAATGAGGATCGATGATATATGAACCAAAGTGAGTTTGGTTTTGTACTCAAAGTTGTCAGAATTCTATTTCTACGAATATCCTGGCTGTGTGAAATACTGTATAAAGAAGTGGGAAACAGCAGTTCAGGGGTGAGCTTGGACACTATGGCACTAGAGTAAATAAATGGCTGAGAGATTCAGCAAGCACGCCTAATTTGAGGAATTAGTGTTCAAGGTTCCGTTTTCAACAGAGGTGTAAATTATCTGATTTACCAAGGATCTGTGTTTACACATGAAAATGAACCTTTTATCCCTGTGTACTAAATGATATTAGGCTTGTTTTCCTACTTCTGAATTAAACACACTGGAGAATTCCCTTTGCAGAAGTAGTTTGCCGTAGAACTCAAACTTTTAGAAAGCTGTTTTAAAGGAACATTTCCTATGTTTAATGTGGTCATGGGCTTTCTAAATCCAAACTGAGAACATGCAGTGTCATTTCAAGAATAGGTACAAAATAATCTCTTTAAGCACAAATGCGTTTCAAAATATATGCCATATTATGTGTAAAAATTCATGTATAGCAATTCAGACGTAAAAAAGACACCATAAATCAAATCTGTTTAGGCAATTATTAGTGCAGAAAATAAGTTTTGTTCTGAAAGGGTTTTAAGTTTTGCAATGTTGTTTATGGAAAGTACATGTCTCACGCCACTGCGATGGTATACTTGAATCAGATAGTGACGTTTTTGAAAAGAAGAGTGTACCTTTCATTGGCTGGCTGTTTCTTTAGCTGTTCTGGTCACATGAAGTAAGCTTTTTGGCTTCATTGCAAAGATAGTCAATTGTGTCCTAAAAGTTGGTTGCAAAATGTAGATACTTGTCATAGTATCCAATCGTAGTATACTTTGGGGCAGATAACTAAACAGTAATGTAACTGGAATCCTGTCTCACAGACACCATTTAGGCAAGACTTTTACTTTGGTGTGGAATTGCAAAGACATTGAAGGGTGTATAAACTTACATTAAATCGTGAAATTGTCCATTTGGACAATCTTTGTTTTCTGTATCTCAGAGATATATTTTAGATATGTGTGCAGCTGGGTTCCTAACATAGCTTCTCTCTTGCCAGGCCTTGTATACAGTGCAGCTTCTTTATCCTTTAGCTGTATCAATCAGGACAATGTGCTTTTCCTCACGTCCATGAATAACACAAACTACCTGCCTAGATAATTATATTAATGATAATTAATATGAAATATTTTTGTTTCTGATGTTTATCACTGCTGAAATATACCATGTGTAATTTGGACGGGGGGAGAAGAAACTTGGATCTAGAAATTGGTTTAGTCATGTCAAAATGTTATCCTCTCTGGGCCCTGTAAGAGGCAGTGAATGAGTGGTGGATAAAAGTAATTTTTCTAGGCAGTGCGTAGGTTTGTTGACTATTTCTGCATAGTTCTTGACTTCTGAGTAATTTATCGTAGATCTTACTTTTTTCAGCTTTAGTACATCAGGAAGTTGTTCTCTGTATATGTGGTTTTTAGCAATAGGAAATTTACAGTTCTCTTGAATTTATAATGTTCTTTATTTCTGTAGAAGCTCTTTTCCAAGGTTATGTGAAATTGAAACTCCTTTACATGGCTTTGACTGAATAAGGCTTTTTCCCATCTTTAAATAAATATCCTTCTGAAGAAAAAAATTGATAGTTTTCTTTGTTTTTCACTTTCTCATGAAATATGCACAATTCTGATAAGTATTATATTTTAAGTCGCATATCAAATGATCTCAATATTCAAAGCATGTGAATTATGATGATGATTCCTTGACAAATGAGGATAGTTAGACAGTTGTCATGAAAGTTTCCATGTTTCTTTACTTGAAATGAAAATAGGAACCAGGTAATTTGTTTTATTCTATAAATGGTTTCCTTATTCCCACTTAATGTGATGCCAGAGGGTGCTGCTTTTCATACAGTACAGAAATGTGTAGTTATTTCAATTTTGGGTAAAGGTCTCACATGGATTCACAGCACTGTCAGTGTAGTGAAAACTTTGGATTATGGTTTTTAATGTGCATTTCTTCATGCAGAAAATCTACAAATGTTTTGACTCTAAATGAAATTAATCTCATGGAGTATTCTGAAAGCCAAAAATCTGTAATCAGCGTGGTGCCTACTTATTATCTGAACTCGGAGATAATGTACTTGGTTTCAGAGGCAGTGCAGTGTTAAGTAAAGCCACTGTCATGAAAACATCTTGTTTACCTTCCTTTTATTCTTTGATACTTCCTTTGTCCTGAGAAAAGCTATGGTTTTATATGAAAAATAGATGGGAAAATTCTCCCCTCTGAATGTTCCTTTAACTTGGCTACACTAATTGCCTTCGGCACACAGTAACAGCCAGGCTGTAGAAATTAGGCTGGACTTCCCTCAGATATCTTTGGAGTGTTAACGTGGCTCTGAAATCTACCCCTTTTGCCTTAAGCTCCCCACCCCAAATCTTAGTGTTAACCTCCTGTTTTCGCTTTGGATTCCACCTTTCTCTCTGCCTTTCCATCTGTTACTTTACCTCAGCTTTTTATTTTGATTACCTTAGTTATCCCATGTCAACAAAGTAAGACTGTATGAGAATATTGTAGTTAACCACAATCTGAGCAAATGCAAAAGCTCTGCTCCTAACTGGCATTGTGTATGCAATATAAACCACCAGTCCATGAGGGTAATTTGAATGTGTTTTAAATTCCTGCTGGAGCACTTCCTAATCTTAGCCAGGCCTCCTGTGTAACGGAGAGAGGGGCAGGGTACACGCTTTCACACCCGCGTGTGGAGAAGTGTTTGTCTCATTCTGTAATAGGCCTGGTGCCTGTAATATACAGCAATCTTGCACTAAATACCATCTGTGGTTGTGAAATGCTTCTACATCTACATTTGAACGAGCCACAAAAGCCTTTTATTGCTTTGTATATTTCTCTTTTGCTTCCATTGTCTGCTGTTACCAAAATTTCTTCAAGGAGTTCAGAAAAAGCAGGGAGGGGGCTGCAGTGAGCACATGGGATTCTGAGCAAGGAAGACCAGTTTGGAACTAATTCTGCACACAACCCCAGTGAACAGGAACACAGTTGCAGAGAATCAAAATCCTGTCTAACAAATGGGAAGGTGATGAAGTCAAGAGACTGTTAATAAAGGCTATGTTTTAGTGAGTTATTTTCTAAATATTTTCTTGAGATTTTGATGTTTTTTCATGCTTCACGTTAAATTGCAAAAGTGTTGTGAGGGTTGTTTGGCCTGTATCAGGGTGTGAGTCATGAAGTTGGCTTTGTCTGGCTTGTGAACTCTGGGGGGGAGTTAAGGCAGAGCTATATTTAGGAGTATCAACTGATGTCAAACTGTGGAGCAGTGCTAAACAACAGTGTTAAAGGGGCAGCACTGAACAGTTTGGGCTCAAAGTTTAGATTTTTTGTAGTGATTTATCATGTAGTAAAGAATTGGAAAAGCTGATAGTTACTAGAAATACTCTTCTGCAGAGGTTGCAAGCCAAGCAACGTGAGTTTCAGCTCCATTTGTACTTACCTAGTAATACCTGTTCTAATTTCATTGTCAAAACTGTATGAATTGAAAATACCAAGCATAGGTAAAACTTCTAGTTTCACCTTACAGATTTCAGAATCTGAATTTGTAAGAATTTGTTATTTATAAAGAATTGTCTAATTTCAGTTACAGGTAGATAAGGGCAATATTACCATTGAGTTGTTGTCTTGTGATGCAGAACAGCTGCTGACTTGACTGCAAGTTGAAATTTTGGCGTTGATATCTGGCACCAAATTTAGGTACCTTTTTGCATCTAATTAAGACTAAAAGAAATATGGTTCTTTTCTAACCTTTCTTGCTCCGTGCTATATAATTCTCTCCAGTGAGGTCTGTTATGTATTTGGGCAAAATTGAAACCAGTGATTTTAAAAAATGAGAGGCTCCATTTTCCAAGGCTGCTGCTCTTCTGTCGTAACTGTCATGGACTCTAGCTGGTGTTTTTTGTGAGGTTTTGTGTTTGGTAACCTTCCTTTATGCAGGCATGATTTGGTACATAATTCACCTAATTTGGTAGTGAACATTTTATATTGCCATCTTTGTTTCTGGGCCTGTCTGTGTGAAGACAATGAGATCGCAATAGGAGAATTGCAGTGAATTTAAGGACTCCAGCTGAGATGTGAGTGAAAGCTTTTCCCTACAGAATGGAGAGATTTCTGTCATCCTAATGAATTTGGAGCTGGCAGATTTTTCTAAGGCGCTTGGTGTTGGTTTAAACACACTGTTGTTGACTTGAATCTAGACCTGAGCCAACACAGTGTGCTGGTGGGGAAATAGAAAAACCACACTTGGAATGTATAAATTATACAGTTGATTAAGTTAATGTATAGAGGATAAGTCAGTTTATCTGTTACTGTCATTTTAAGCTTCATTGGCTAAAGTATTGTCATTACCAACTTTGGTAGAAGTCTGTTTCAGTGACTAATTGGATTTTTGAAATATAGTATTGAGCAACAAATATTCATTTAAATACTTGGTGTTTTCGAAGTGTCATATATTAAGATCTGTACAAGTCATGCTTTATGCAGTATTAAAGGATTGGGTCAACCATTATGAACTGCATGACTGTGAACCCGTTAATCTAAATGAAAATGCAAACCTGCTGTTAGTTCACATTACATCAGTTATTGCACTTACACATCAGCGAAGACGTTCAAGCTGATTTCCCCCCCGCCTCTGATCTGCCAGTGCTGTTGAGAACGAGGAAGCTGAAAGCACACATAATGAATTCTAAAGACAGCCTACACGGTTCATTGATGCAAAGAGCTGTGTGTTGAGAAGCTTTCAAAATGGGACCTAAAATGTATGGAATCCTGACAGTTACATTTTTCAGAGCTTTTCCACCAAAGACTGGTAGTTTTGTGACACGTTCAAAAAGCGAGTTCCCTGAACAGTGGTACTGACAAAGCCTGGATTCCTGTGGACTGGTGTCCTTAAAATCCTCAGCTTCCCTCCAAGCTACGCCTACCCTGCAGTTGTGCGTGTCCCAGTTGGCCAGCCAGGATGCGCATGCTGGTCGCCAGGCAGCCGCTTCCAAGTGGGATATATAATGATTGTGTTTTGCCTGCTCTTTTTTCAGTGAGCTCACCAATTTTGGTCTCCCTTCAGTCCTTAGCCATTGATTTTACATAACTTGTGGAAACTTAATTATATCTGAACGCTCTCCTGTCTCTCACTGGTAAACTTAGTGGAAGTCGACAACATGCTTAAAAGTTGTTGAGGGGAGACTGTGTGATTACAGGAGTTGTGTTTACTTTGGAAATGAGACTAAAAACATACTCCATTTTGAACAGATTCTTTTGTGTACCTAACCCCATCAGGAAGTATGACATACTGTGTTGGAAGCATTGCTGCTCAACCAAAAAAAACTCATTTAAGTAATCAGCCATTTTTAGCAGAAATGCTTTTCATTTTTAGTAGAAAAGGTTCATCTACCCGGAACTCTTCCAAGGCTTTTAAAAGCTGATACCAAGCAGTGGCAAATGGCTGCGTTTCTTTTGTTCAGAAAAGCAAAGCAGCTGACGGTTCTGTGTTTGAAGGTTTTGCATTGTCTTGAAGCAGCAGGCAAGCCACTGCTGTTGCCTGTGGGTGATACACGAACCCGCATCTGCGGACTTTTCTGCTGAGTCAGCAGAATGTTAGCCAGACTGGTGTAGTTTCTGAGGGGGCAGCGGTGAGGCATGGAGACAAGTTGTTTCAGGACCATGAGAAGTTAGCTCCACTTTCTACATGGATGGGAGGGAAAAAAGGTCTCTCAACTAGTTTTAGAAGATACTTATTGTTAAACCTATACTTCTGGTTGGTTGACTGCATCATACCATAGGAGTTTCACTGTGATAAATATGTTGATGTGCTTTTTATTGGACAGCAGGTCAGAAGCAGTGTCTCGTAGTGATTCATTAGTACTTTCTTAGTTGAGGGAGTGAAGATTGCGTGAGAAGGAAAATTGCCTTTGTATTAGGTTAGTGTTACTCTGTTTATTTAGTATTCTGCATTGCCTCACCCAGAGTCTGACAAATGCTGGTGCTGCTGCAGGGAAGCCAGAATTGGGGGTGGACTTGCTCGGTTTGATGGCAGCTGGCTGCTAGATTGTCCCAGCTGTATTTGAGATGGTGTTCTTTGACTGCCTTTTGGAGTGGGGTCTCTTCTCCTTTTATCCTGCAATGTAAATGAAGCACTCAGTGACTGGTGGTATTGCTGTGGAAAAGGAAATTGGACACTAGGGGATTTCCAGATGTGGAGATGGTAAAGCTCCAAGCTCCCCTCCTGGTGTCTTTTGTCAGTATGAGGCTTGTGCTTGATTTTAAGAAACGAAGAAAGCAATGCTGGGGATGTTACCATTGTGTGTAGACTGATGGGATGTAAAGAAAGTTGAATCTTATTAGTTACTTTTTTGCAAGGGGGCAGTAAAAATCAAGATTAGTTCTATTTCGTTTCTCTTCTCCGTTTTGAAATAGGGGAACATTTTAAAGCCCAAGTCAATTAGGTGGTCTTCTGCACTAGTCTTAAAAGTTCTTATATCCTAGGAGTGATCTGTTTATTTTTTCCTCATTTTCTTCTGGACCTAGAGCTATTAAAGTTAATATTTTGCAATATTTTAGCAAGTCAAAGTTATATGGGTTATGAATTACAGTAATAACTCTCAATGATACATTAACTGAGATAATCAAATTAGGGGGGAAATGGCAGTCTTTTTTCCTTTCCTTTGGAGGAAAAAAGGTTGGGGGGCATAAGGAGTAGCAGTCTTATTTTTCAGGTGTTTTTTATGTTCTAAATAGACGTGATTTTGGTATGCTTAGATTACACAGATGCAGACTGCTGGAAATGCTTAATGTGAAGCTGACTTGCAAAATTCATGATTTCAATAAGTTGTAATTTTGTGGCAAAAGAAGAAATTTTTTTTATTGCTGTGACAAAAACGTCTTTCAGCCAGAATAATGAAGGGCTAGCAGAACATTTTCTCCACAATTTTATTATTTCGTATTTTTTAGGTACTTCTGTCAGTGATTGTTGTGTGTGTTTTAAAATAACTCTCTGGAACTCTGTCTTTACTTTCTGGAATTCCATCTTTACTTTTCAGTGAAAATTTGTCACTATTCTAGCTCTATTTTATTATATGTGTTTGGAACATATCTCCACCGTTCAGTCTGAGATCAGACACTGGGCCATTAATAGGTTTTTGTATGGCAATAAATTCTGTATTTTTTTATTTAAATGCATTTTCTGTGTATTTTGGAATTTATTTTGCTATTAAAGTGGAGCGCATGATAACTCATTATCAGTAACTTGCTGGGCTGCTGATACAACAAGTGTATTTAAGGCATTCTCTGTTCCCTCTCGTGCCATCTGTTTGTACACCCATTATGTCAAATAGTCTAATCCGATGCATTGGAAAGGTGCTTTCTTTTGTTACAATCTTTCTTCTAATTAATTATTCTCCAAAATATTATTGCTTGTAACTACAAATGAGCTATTTAAAGGTTTCTTTTAGCTTGATGTCAAATTTTATATCATTCTTTATCTTTCTTGAAAATTATTGTATTTAAAATAAACGTCAACTTCTGCATAATGTAGACTGAAATGATCCATTATTCATGGTACTTTGGAACACCTCAAGCCATGTTTCCCAAGGCAACAAAATAAGCAAGCAGACATCACTTGTAGGCAGATGCAAGGTGGGGGCTACCTTTAAATGAGAGCATTAGGCATTGGGTCAGGTCTTGGAAAATTGAATTTTAATTAGTTACTTGCATGTCTTACAAGTTAACAGGATAAATGGTCAATGACTCAGTAGGGCATTTCCCACAGGATATTGTACGCATTTGGTAACTGGTGTGCTGCTTCTGCTTGTCATGTCTGAAATATCCTAGGAACTGATTAGTCTGTCTTTGCATTTACCTGATGTATTGAATCGTAAAGGCCTTATATTCTTTTTTTAACTGGTGAAATGTAAATGAAGTATATTGGGATTCTGCAGTTCAACAAATTCTAAAATGAGCACAAGGATGGACAGAATTTATGAGCTTTTAAGCTAACTACCATTGTCTTTTGTAATTGGCACTTCTAGTAGTAGATTCCAAATTCCCCATGTACCTAGGGTATGTAATGCAGAACTTGGAGCAATATGTTCATGTAGCTTTTTCTAGGCAAACATGACAAAACCTCCAAGACTTCTACAGATTAAAATGAATTTCTTGCAAGATCAGTGCCTGAAGGCCTCATTAATTTTAACACCACTTATAATTGATTCTGGGAAGTAACAGATGTTACTTATATTTTATAATCTTCAATTTAAGAAAACAGTATACAAATTAAGTCTGCCCATTTTCAGGATACGTTACTAAAAATGAATAAAGCCCAAAATGGCATTTTCTCTTAATGGTTGGTTAGTTGTTAGACTGTGCTATAACTAGTCTTATTTATTAAGAAATCATTTGATGTTATTGATCTATTAGCTGAGATTAGTTATTTTGCTCTGTTTTGGAAAGCTTTTGGTCAAAAAATTAGAAGAATTCAGTTTGCTATTGTGCTTAGAACTCTAATGAACTTTAGATCTTCACTTGCATCTTGCTTCAAGTACTTTCATAAAAATATTAAAATATTGTATGGGGTTTTATGTCTTCCCAGTGTGTACTTAAAAACAAATATTGAACTTACTACATTTTTAAGTAGAAAGGGTTTGCCTCCATCTCCTTTCCTCTAATGTTAAACACTTTTCATGCTCAAGCTGATAGAGCATGATTGATTCAGTGCTTCTGCTCTCAGCCTCCGGCTGCTGCCTCCCCCTTCCCTGCCTTCTGAGTTCTGTATAGATTGCAGTGTAGGTGAAATATTTAAAAAACGTTTTAATAAAGTAGAGAAGTGATTGTTGAGATTAATACTGCCAATATATAATCTATTCATGTTACAGACCTAAGAAAATACAATCCTATTTTAATAGATTTCCAGAACTGAGCATGTGGACATAGCTAAAGTTATTAGTGGTGGTCCTGCAAAAGAGTAGAATTACGATTTCTCTACTTTTTTCTAGTGTAACTACTATGATATATTCTGTGAACCAGAGCGGTTTATTTTAAAATGTTTTGAATTTTCTCCTCTTTAATGTCCAAAATATATACACTGTGCCTTTGCTAGAGGACTGCTGGAACACAGATTTGTCTTGTTTTCTGCTACGTTGAGGGTGAAGAATCTTGGGTCTTTTAGTATATGTTCCTTTTGGAAACTTGACTAGGTATTAATATCAAGCCTAACTAAACTGTTCTACAAAACACTTCAATGTTTTCTTTTGTTGACATTTTTTCATGGATACGTTTTATTATTGATTTATAATTATGTACAAAACAGCTTTATGAAGGGTCAGTAGCCCCATCTTTTTCTGTCTTCTATAAGGCAGATGTCAACACTATAGCTGAAGTCTTGGAGAGTTTCAATATCGGAATTACAAACAAAACAACTTTCTTATTTTTTGTTAAATACTTTTCTCATTGGACTGGTAGAAATCACCAGTAGATGACTGACATGTTTATCAGTGGGACAAAGTAGGGAGGCTTCCTAGAAATATCCAGAGCTACACCTGTGATACTTTTAAATACGTTGAAACAACCATTCCTGAATTCCATTTGTTTGGGACTACAACCATGCTAAACTGCCTGTGAAGTTCTGGTAGTCATTAAAAAAAAAAAAAATCAAGTAAATTCAGATGTGTAGCTGTCAGGTCAAATTAAAATCATTTATTCAGAGTAATTATAAATCTAAAATTTGGTTTGTGTTTCAGAAACCCTTGAATAGTTTTGTATGGTGCTAAATGCTTTCCACATGCAGTAATGGAAGTATTTATTTCATGTGCAGGCAAACTGAAGTGAGTTCCAGTGCCTGTGTGGTTATATTGTACAAAGATCTGTCCACATATTTACTGTTGTTCGGGGTTGCTGCTGTCAAGTGATGTCAAGTTGAACTGGTGTGTGGAAAGGAATTATAATGTGTGGGCTCAGGCAAAATATATTACATGTGCACTGCTGAGCAAAACTACTAACATTTTTATAAAACCACAAAAGGTACTGTTTAGTGCCTGCATCAAGAATGCTTTACAGTTAAAAGATTAACTTAAATTGAAGTAAAGATTTTTTTTTTTTGTGAAGCTACAAGTACATTGATTTCATAATACATAAAGAGGAATGAGGGTGGGTTACAGGTCTAAGCATGAACTTCATTTCCAAGTTTCTGTGCTAAAATTAAGTTTAACCATAAATATTTAAAAATCAGAATAATTTAGTTTTGAGCTCTAAAAATTAGTATGGCATGACAAATTAAATAACTTTGTAGCATAAGAGAAACATCATTATCTGAAATACTTTCATCTTCTGTATTTATTTGCCTCAGTAAGCAACTTAAGGAAATCAATATTTCATTCTGACTACACCTATTTGTAAACCCAGAAGTCAGATTTGGAATGTTAACTGATTTTGGTTTAATTCTGTTTACTTTAAGGTAAACCTGTATTTTTAGCTAGCAAATTCCTGACTCGGCTTTTGTGTCTGCGTTTTCACAAAGACTGAGCGCAGGTAGATCTCTATCCATTCACTTTATCATTTTAAAGATGTTACAGTTTAATGTAATGTTTTTTCTATGGTTTCCTTGAAGATGTTTTTATTCTAGTCTGAGAAAAGTATAGGAAAGTTCATAATTAAAGTTGTCAATCAACAGTTAGGAAACATATGTTATCATGCAGTCTAAGTACGTAATTAAATGTATGGTATTTTTTTCCAAAGAAACTGAGCAGAAGATAAATGGTGCTTGTTTACTCATTATATTTTGAAATTGTCTTCAAAACTATAATCTTGCAGTAGGAGATTTTAGTGGAACATGCTATTAGATCATTTTATTGCTTTCCTTGCATTTCTTCTAAAAGCAGCCAGCTTTGTTCTTTGAACTGCTAGTTTTTTTCAGTGGGCTGCCCTAGCACTTTTTCATCTTTTGCTACTTGATGGTTCAGTAGTAAAGCATTGAGGTGCTGCTTGTGTCGAAAGTTGCTTATTGCATTTAATGTCTTATCGCATGATTGCGTCCCTTGAGGAGAGGGAATTTTGTTATGACATTATTAATAACATGGCTGAGTTTGCTCTCATCTGATCAGAAAGCTGTGCTCAGTTTGCCCTCAGACTGCTGTGAACCTAAAAGTAAGGTTCTACAGGAAAAGTATAACTTAACACCTTTGTATTGATGAACTGAATTCATGTTTCTGCTTGCTACTGTCTAGCACGTATTTAGATAGAACTTGCTTTGAAGCTTATGGAGAAACTGGGACAGAGGCTTCTACAGTCTAGTGGATACTGGTGATTTTTAGAGATTCAGTTCAAAAAAACCACATTGGGAAACAGGAAATGAAATACGAAAGAAAATGTTGAATTAAGTTTTTCTTCAAAATGATTGGAAAGTACTGAGAAGAGCTGAAATCATACACATACTTCAGAACATTCTGTTTTCCATACAAGCAATTTCGCTTGCCTCAGAAGCAAGTAAGAGCAATTGAAGGGGAAGTGCACAATTACAGATGAGAAGAGGAGGCTCACCGGCAATCTGTGCTAACATGTGGTCTGTGTTATGGAAAAAAGTTGATGAAATCTCAACTAGAATGTGTTCTGTGTCTTGATTTACATTCCCTTCCCTTCCAGAAACAGTTTGTAATATAGAAAGGTCAAGTTCTGCCCTCAGATGTCTCTGTTCAGTGACTATAAGACTCAAGAGACACATACTTAAAATTTGAGGCGATAACTGTATAATACAAGGTATTCTTGAGCCATAGTAGCTGCTTGCCCAAAGTCCTTACAGTTACCATCATTTAATCATGGTAATTTGTAAAACATTTTAAGATTCCTCAGATATAAAAGGCATACTATTGTAACTGAGTTTCCCCTTGCAAAATCCCTCCTCGCCGCCCCCCCCCCTCCCAATTAGGGATAGTAATAGAAGGATGGAGGCTGATGTTTAAAGTCTGCATGGAAACAGTGAACCAGTGTTAGTCACCCTAATAGGTAACAGTGTGCTAATGGTATGATGTGTTCTAGGTTTATACCAGATATTGGGAAAAGGAGAATTCTGTGGATAGATTTGAAGGGGAATGATGATTGACATTGGCTTATTTTCATTAAATTTTTTATGATTTTAATATCATTTGGCAATACATTTTGCCTTTCTGTTTGTTTTAGTTGGCTTTTAGCCTATTTACTTTAAGGAGAAACTGGAAACAGTTTTAAGGTGGATTTGTGAGTTCATTTTCTCATATGTATTTTTTAAAGCAAAATATTTAAAAATATTTCTTTTCAAGTGTCTCTCATTGGGTGGGGGGGAAGTGTTTGTATCACTGTCCAAAGAACATTGTAGAGGTCTTAGTCTGTTTGTACACTCCCTTTGAAACAAAAGGCACATGCTCGTTTTAAGATCTCAGATTGTATAGATTTACAACAGTTTGCATCAAACCTCCTTTTACATGAATTACCAATGAGCTTGCATGGTCTTTCTTCAATGATACATAAGGCAGTACATGTATTTAAACCAGGAGGCTTTGCATATTGTAAAGTCTTAATCTTTCTAAACAAACAATGTTGATAAGAAATGATATATTTCAGTGGAGACAGAGCCTTACTGGGAATATTAATGTTAGCTTTTTGCTTTACTTGGTTCCTTACGGTGTTAGTCCAAACCTTGACATGTCTCCATTCCAAAGCAGCCAAGGATTCTTAGGTGGTGATATCATCAGTGAGAGAGGATAAAGATCCACTGAACTCATGTGCTGAGGCTAGTAATAATGTGGCAGAAGTAAAAATTTAAACAGCTTTCATTCAGCTTTGTTTGATTTTCACACTGCAAACTAAATTATTTCCTTATCTGATTGAAAAAGTTATGTATGGCGGTGGTGTCTGCTTCGTTTTTTGCATTGTGAAAGAACATTAAATGCTAAATCTTTCTACATCAAAGGAAACTAATTACATATATCTTGAAATTGATCTATTATGTGTTCAGATCTTTATAGCTGAATTCAGCTGGAAAAGTGCACTTTATCTTTAAAGGCTGCAAAATTAGTATCTAAGGTGTAGTGGTTACCAGCAAGGCACAGAAGCAAAAAGTAAATGGAAACTTGTCTTAAATCTCCTACTCCTTTTGACAATTTCAGTCAGGATTTTCTTATCTATTCTTACCATTTAGTTTCTATCATGTACTAAAAACACTGGTGATACAAGTAGGTATAGACTTGATTTAGTATTGTCTTCTGGGGCATGTAATAGAGAGGACTGAACAAAAGGACTTTTGTAAATCTGGCATTTCTCCGTATGTGTAATAATTCTTCCTGATGTATGCCATAATTTGGTCTGCTTTTAAATGACAAACAACCAAATTCAGAAAATCTTTCTTAAGATTATCTCACAGGCTTTTAATGAGTTCCTTGTCTGTTAAGAGGAAGTCTTCTTTTCAACATACAGATTGACAATTGCTGTTGAAATAATAACTTTAATACTTTGAAATACGTTTATTGTTGGTTACTGAATGACTTGTCGGAGTAATCTGATTATAGTCTATGTAAAAAGCAAGCAACTGGTTACATTTCTATGAAGGTGGACAATATTCAATATGTACTAGCAAAAATCAATTTGATAAACGATTATGTGTAGGATTGGCTTCTTTAGAACAAGAGACATGATTTGTAATCTTTTTAAAATTATAGGTCCGCATAAGATTTGAAGTCTTACCTGTTTCTTCTAAAGATGGTATCAAGTTTGTAGAACTAATGTTACTCTGCCTGAGTGCTTGCATCTGAGCATTAAGCTTTGCAGTATTACCTTTCTTTCAGTGAAGTCCATGGCACATAGGCAGAGCCCTGGAGAGTGGTATTTTTCAGTGCCCGTCATTATTCCAGCTGAGTTCAGGCACTGTGTTTATTGACCAGTAGTGTGTGGGAATGATTTTTCAAAACAAAAATATTATTCTGCAGTAGGAGCAAAGCATTTAGATGACAAATTTAAGTAAAAAAAATCTAGTCTCATGCTTATGGTCAAATCTGATATGGTAACCCTTGGTAGGCTTGACTTTTCAGCATGGGTAGCTTGCTCTGCAGTTTCCTACTCTCTAATCTCCTTAATCTCAACAGGACTATGCACAAGAAAAGCAGACATATATAGTAGTGACTGTTTAGCAAATATGGCTCTTTGCCTTACATTGTAAAATCCATAAAGGTGATTTGAGTCCTGACTGGGAAGAAGAGGCTTTGCTATCAAGTACGATATTAGAAGTAGTGTTACACAGTATGTAGCAAAGTGTGTGATATTTCTAATAAGGAATTTTTAACAAGCTCTTGTGTCTTTGAAGTTTACACACTCCCCCGAATGGTCAGAATTCAGCATCTTTTTCGTATAGAAACCAGGTGAAATACCACAAGCAGCATCAACAAAAAGAAGTAATTTCCTGATCAAGTTAATACGTCTAAAAATTCCTCTAGACATTTCTAACTCCAGCTTCTCTTAAAAATAAATAAATAATTAAAAGCAATGTACGACAAATTGCCTACCTGTGTGCATGTTTGTTTGTGTGAAGGACTGCATACTTTGTAGACCAGGCTGTTCTTTGAGAGATGACTATTCAAAAATCCTTGCAGTGCTTTGTACTGTTTCATTCTTTAGGCTAATGTAGAACAAAAGAGCGGTAGTTTGTCTCTCTTTCCTTGCTTAAGCAGTTTTTTCTTACCTTTGGTTCCTTTCTTTTTGAAAATTATTGTACTGTGAAAAGAAATGTGACGTAAAATGTGTGTGTTCTAATGAAGTCATTCCTCAAGGGCTGAATAAGACAAAAGCGATCCTAAAATGGGAGCTGTATTTATAAGCTTAATTTTGAAGTGGCTTTTCTAAGACCATTCTAGTAATTAACAAATTAATATACGTTTGAGATCTGTGATTTCAAGTAGTATGTGTAAATTTACAGTGGGATGAGAAATTTTAGGATTGATATATCAGCATAACCAGTGGAATTCTTCCGCTGACATGTCATGTGGTACTTTGGAATTATGTTACATGTTTGTCTAATATTGTTCAGAAAATACATTAGCAGTTACTTACTCATAATCACATTGTGTAAAAAAGTGTCCAAGAACCTTTAATCTTTATGGATTTTTTTTGCCAATATTTGTTACTAAGAATTTGTAAATTAGATTCATCAGGGCTGGACACTATGCTAGCTCACACAGTGACGCAATTAAAATATTCAGGTTGTAAGCCTAACAGATTTTCATGATAACTGACAGATTTTTTTTATTCTTAGTGTACTGTTGTTGCTAGACACTAGTATAATTCATGTACTTTTACCTTCAAACGTGAAACAAAAGAGCAGAGAGCTATAAGTTTTCTTTATGGTAGTAAGAATACTGTAATGTATGTCAAGAAAAGAGTTAGTCTGTGTGAAGTAAGATTTGATAACTTGATTTCTCTGGTTCACATTACACTATGAAAAGAAGCTGTTCACCTCCCACTTTAAATCATTTTCCTTTTACCGGGTGGAGAAGATCAGAATAAAATGGGCCCATCCCTTTTCTCAGTCCCTGGTGGTGGTGATGATCCAGCATCTGTTTTTTATTCAAACCACATGTTGAATAAGTGAAAAAGGAAATACATGCTGGTCATAGGTCAGGTGCAACACAGAGTTTATACAGATTTATTTTCTTTGTAGCATCTGCTATCCTGCATTTAAAGCTGTTGAATGTTTTTCTGCTTCCAGTTATTCTAAGGCAGGTTTCTTAAATAATGACATTTTGGGTTTTGGCATGTCCTACTGGCCAGACATTCAGCCTTCAGAGCTGTAGGAGCAGCCTGATTCTGCTGATGATAACTTTGCAGCAGACTGGCTCTTCAGAATTTAAGCTCCCTCGTGATCTTATAGCGTGGAAGCTGACCCTCTTTGTTTCTGGCCTTAAATAAAGAAGACAAAGCCAAAAAGAACCTGGAAAAGTATTAGGGTGATAATGGGGTGCTGGGATAAAGAACTTCTGCTTAAGGCCACTCGGGCACGTAGGGGAGAATAAGGAGGAAGAAATGCAAATATACTGCAATGTACAAATGTGAATTTAATTTTTAAGCAGGTATAGATTAGGAGCTAAAGGTTTCCGTTTTCTCATAACAAGTTGCTTGTGCATTCAATTTATACTGCATTAGAAGTGCTGCAATGCTCAATTGCTTATGATTGAAGGAGAATCAGGAAAAGTGACTGTATATATTAATATCAGCTTTATTTGTTGTCTGTATTACTCAAACATGTCTGGTAGTGTTTTTATAGCTCTGACTAAATTATGAATGATGTCCTCCTGTTGGTTAGGAATTTGAAGGCAATAATTTCAAATTGTCTTAAATGTGCCATCCAGCCAGCCAAGACTAAATATGCATGTACAGCAGCTATTTTGCAGATTTATAGCTAATATTTTTTCTATATTTTTTCTTATCACTACAATTTAAGATCAGTTTTCTATAACGTGCCAGCATTATGAAATATATTAGGATTAGAATTAGTAGCTTACTATGTGATAAATTAAATTTTTCCAAGATTCCAGTTGCAGAAAAGGGGAATCCCAAATGAGCATAAGAAGGGGTGAAAGGGGATGGGAAACAACAAAAAAGCATTATTCACAATAAGAGTAATTAAGCACTGCAGGAGCTTGCCAACAGAGGCTGTGCAGTCTCCATCATGACAGGTTTTAAAACTTGACTGGATAAGGCCTTGAGCAACTTGATCTAACTTTGAAGTTAGCCCTGCTTTGGTCTGGAGGTTGGATTAGATGACCTTTGCAGGGCTCTTGCAATCCAAAATTTTCTAAATTTAAACCACCATAAATAAGTCTGAGCTGTACAAGGGATTGGATATATTAGAAGGGAAAAAAGTCCTCATGTCCTTTCTGTTCTTCAGGGTTATAAAGATGCCTTTTTAAAATACAGAGTGAATGCAGTGTGAGACTGAATATCAAATGTCACACTAGAGACTTGAGTAGCCATATTATGCACAAATATTTTGACAGATACTTTCTGTGAACAGTGAGGAATTTTTGAATCTGTTTTTTGTAATTAGAATAATTTCTGCTTTTTTTAGCTGGATGATCATGTCTTTATTCTCATTTAATATGACAGTGGGTAATTTTTGTTGTTTTGCTTTTCTTTCTTCAAATTTCTATTAGGAATAGGAGGCCTGCAAGATTTTGTGCTAAAGTCTGCAACACTTTCAACGTCGCCAGCTTGTCCACCATTTACACCTCTCAACTTTGAAGCAACACCGATTGTGCGGGTAGCTGTTGAACCGAAACATCCAAGTAAGTTTGGAGGAGAACGGGGATGGTAATACAAATTCAATGTTGTAGCAGTGCAGCTTCCCACCCTTAATGATTTGTGTAGTTTATGATCTATCCACTGAATCAAAGACTGAGCCAGTATAAAATGTGTATATATGTTGCCTAGAGGGCCATACTTTATTGTCCTTGAATTCTTCTAGCTGGCTAGCTCATATCTCAGTAGGTGAGGAGATACAGAATACCTTGTTTTGCCCTTTATGGTCAGACTTAGCTGTTCCACAAGCAAGACATTATGTGATGCTAAAGGTTCACGATTCCTTTACTGTGAAGGTAAGCGTATCTTTGGATTTTTAACTTCTGCTGACATTCTCTTATGCTATGTCATTAAGCTTGTGGTACAGATTTGGTACAGATTTGCAGTCCTGCTTCTAACTGTTTTTTAATTATTTTTTTCTCTCCAAGCAGAGAGTAGCGTATGTCTGGCTGTACTTGACTCTCAGCCTAGTTTCCATTTGTTGTTGTAGCGTTAGTAGAACCAAAATAACTGACTTTCTGTTCAGTTACAAAATATTCTAAGATTACATGTCTTTTAGGAAGTGACTGGACAGCTTAGCAGCTATTTGTCCTGTGTGTTTGAATAACAGATAATCATATATTTTAGATCCTGCTTTTGCTAAAACAGTTTTGAAAGTATTGGAAATTAGTGGTTCTAGTTGAAATAGTATTAGGTTGAAAATGTTAAAGGAATGTAATTCTAGAACTACTGACCAATTTTGGGGTAATTTTTTTTCCTTAAGGAAATGAAGCTACATCATTCTTACACCATTGCTTGATTTCTCCTCCCTGGTAACTTCTGAATCTATGTTTTGAACTTGTTAGAGGGACAGAAGCCTCAAAGGTAGCTACGCTTGCAAAAGTTTCCTGAAAATCAGCTGCCGCTTTCAATAAGAGGAAGACAAGCAGAATTTGGCCTTTGCAAGCTCGGTGTGAAAGCAGTCAGTTGTCCAGTGAGCTGGTTATAACCTTGAGGTGGCCCTAGCACATTGTTGCATTACGGTCACCTTGGTTTCCACAGCAAACCTACTACAAAACTGCATCTGCTTATTTAGAAAAATGACTCAAAAATTATTTCCCTGTGTATATTTTACAAAATTACTGCATGTCTTCACATTCATGTCAAAATTTTCCTATAACCTTTGTATGGTTATGAGAAGCTCTAAAAGGAAGAAAAAAAAATCTAGTTATCCCTCTCAGTGGGCTTAAATGCAGAAGACAAGGTTGAAAGTCTTTGTTCAACTGTGGTGGCCATGTGAACTAACACCGGGGTTTTTCCACTTTTTGTTTATTTTTGTCTGATTTTCAAGGATACTTTTCTGTTATACCCTTACAAGCTTAGCATTAAATATATAATATCATATTTCTTTTAATAGTCTCCAAGAGAGTGACAAGTTTAAAGTCACTCTTCCTTCTGAGTATGAATATGCATTCCTAGAGAGCCTGTGGGTATTCTTTACCCTGTATGTAAAATAAGAAAAAGGAATCAGAATTAATATTTTAAAATTGTATTAATTATGAAAGGCTGCTCATATGAGGTGTTTATGTATAGCTTTCATGTAATCTAGCCAAATTTGACTCAGCTGTGGTTGTTCATTCCCCATTAACTTTAAGGCGACTCTTTTTAAACACCTTCATGTTAGGGACAGCGGTGTTTTGTTCCACTGAAAAGCTCTCACATTGCCGATTTTTCCCCTTTTCAGGTTGTAGTAGCATTTAAGCTTTCAGTGGCTTCTAGCTGGCTTAAATCCTTCCTGTGGTTCATTCGTTCTTCTGCTTTCTAATTATTCCATATGGAATAATTTCTGCTTTTATTTTAGTAAATTTAACATGTTATTATTTATGTTTTCGGAACATTTTAAGCATTAGGAATTTACAGGTTGCAACACTTAACCATGAAATATTGCAAAGAAATACAGTTATTTACTGAAAGATGACTTTAAACAGTTGTAATAAATAAGAAAGGTTATATCTCTTGATAATTGAGAAAATAAGGAGGGAAATCCTGAAATTTTTGATCACTTCATATCAATAATGTTGCATTTTTTATTGGTTGTGAGCTATTTATGAGCTGTATCTGTGGTTAACTGTATATAGGAAGCAAGATAACATAGTCACAGGCAATAACTTGCTTGGTGTACTAAACCTATTGTAAAACTATGTAAAACAAGAATATGCAATCCATTCAAATAGCTACTGTGGTTATGACTGTATAATGTGTATTTTATCATCAGTACATAAATTTTTGGTGACCATACCACTCTTTGTGACTCATAAGCAGAAATTTGCCCAAAGAAAGACCTTAGAACTTAGCTGAAAGTTTTGGAGTATTCCTAAAACATGTATTTGTGGTTAGACTTCCATAAAAATGAGTGTTACTATTTCTAAATATATCCTACTTCAAGCATTCCTTCTTCAGTATTTCTTTGTTAATACTCCCTTATTTTGCCAGGTGATATGCCTCAGCTTGTCAGAGGCATGAAGCTTTTAAACCAAGCTGATCCATGTGTCCAAGTTTTAATCCAGGAGACAGGAGAACATGTGCTAGTGACAGCAGGAGAAGTTCATCTTCAGCGTTGCTTGGATGACCTGAAAGAAAGGTTAGAGGGGCAAGGAGGAAGAAATATTTTTAGTTCAGTAGGTGGCTGTTGTATTTCTTGTCAGAAGCATATCTTTGATTTATATGCAGGTAAAATAGAAGCTTCATCCACCAACAGATTTTACCATTGGATCATAAATGTACCTTGTGGTAGCTATAAAATTACCTGCAGTTGGGCAGAAGCCACTAGCTCATTGCTTTTATACATCTTAAACAGCTTTTGGGCGCTTTCTAGAAATGATAAATTGCAGTAGGTTCAGGAGTCCAATAAAGAAAGTAATGTACCATTTGTACAAAATAAAAACTGTGAGGGGAATCATGTCTAATAAATGAACTCTCAAAAATTAGAAGGCAGCAAAATCAAAATTGTATATGCGTGCTCTATCCTGTTCCTTTGCTCTTCATGTTTTTTTTTTAAATTATAATCTCTTCTCTTACTCATGAGCAGTATTTTCTGCAAGCATAAAAGCATACATTTAGTATCTTCTAATGTTTCTTCAAATGGTAGAACAATTGTCTGAAACAGTCCTTTCCTATAACTTAATTTACTAAAAAAATTCCTGATACTTCTGTCCATGTGCATTTACTGTCATTTTCTTTCTAAACCAAAAAGCAAACCTGATGATGGATGGTTGAATGGCTGTCTTACTGTGCCCATATTCATTCCAGTTAGTATCAGGCAACAGTCATGTGTTAGTATCACAGGCAATAGTCCAACTATGGAAGTTAGACAACTGGATCACTTCTAAAATTGGATGTATGTTTTAATGGTTATCTTCATTACAACTTAGTGCAACACGCTTCTACCACTTTTAAAAACAGTTTTATGTATTGATACACATCATACGAATGTAACGTGTTAAGTCCTCCTGTTGTTTAATGAACCTGCTCACACCTCATGAGTAGTTAGGAAGGATACACAACTCTGAACTTTGAGTCTGTCAGATAAATGTAATAGGTTATTCTTCCTTTTTTCTTGCCATCGCACACAACATCGGATATGCCTAAAATGTTTCAGCTGACTTTAAAGCATGACTTTGTATCATGAAATTGTTATAACAGTGGTTATCAGACCAAAGGACAAAATTATTTCTGTTAACGTAATGCTGGTTGCCTGAGTAAAGGAGTCTTTCACTTCCATTTCCTGTGTCATCATCTTTGGCGGTTTTTATTCACGCTTAATTGCAAGAAAAATCCAGACACAATCCTAGCTTGAGTTTTTTCTCTTTGAGTTGCACTTTTCTTGGAGTTTAGACAAATAACTTCTGAAATAATCTGGTTTAGAGCAATTTTTGATGCAATTAATTGTACCTCATATGAAGGCTTAGTGCAAAGTTCAGTAAAAGGGGTTTATAAATACCAAGATTACCAATCACAGAGGAACAGAGATAGTGTTAATCATCACTGTTCCCAGACTTGTGAAGTATTTCGGGTAAGTTGCTTTAGAGCTCCAAGGTCCATGTAGTCTACACTGCAAAAGACAGAGCCTTTCGGTGTTTCTCAAGGCTCAAATTATATAGATTAAAACTGAGGAGTTACTTTGTGCTATGTTTGCTTGGGTATCAGTACCCATGGTTTCAGGTGGTGGTAGCTGTGGTTGTTTTATTGCAGGCAGCTGTTCAGCTACTAGCTTTCAGCTGTAGGTACTACTGATTAGAACTGAGGCTTGATGCAGAGTAGTGGCTATTTTAAAACAGATAACAGCAAAATATTTCAGCTTTAGAATGAGATAGAGCTGAAGTATGAGTGTTCCTGAATGCATTGTATTAGCCTTACAGCTGTCCATGCAATCATGTAAGTAATTCATCCTTGAAGTCATGCATACTGGAACATGATTTTTGTTAATATTGCTTTTGAATGTAATCTATAGCAGCATGAAAATCTAACTGCACCTCCTTTACAGGGATCAGTGATTTATCTTTGTCCAGAAACTGTAACTTTCTCTTTGTATAATGAAATAGCTCTATATAAACATTAATTAGCAGGAACCTTGTATAAATAAAGGTAAATAATATCTGGGCCTTAGAAACAGGTCCTTGCAATTGTAGTCTTGTTGTCTCCATGTGTTTTAAAAACAGCCTAATTCAGCTGGCAGTATCAAGCATTATTTTTGTACCTTCAAACCCAAATAAACCAAAACCCATTGTATATTGATGTGGTACTAGCTTGCTATACCACAGGTTGTAATTGTAGAAGTGAGATAATAATCAGTAGAGTATAATTTTATAGATTATCTGGCTAGAGAAAGCTGTTACAAAGCTTTGAAGACACAGGATTACTATTTTACCACTGTTAGGAATGTTTCACTTCCAAATAAGGTGTTTCCTGGGAGATTTTGCTATGAGACTATTGTTTTTCCCCTTCAGATCAGATGAAAAAATGCAGGCTATCTTCCAGATCTGATGGGAAGCTTTCAACATTCCACCATCTTCAGCTGAGTTAAATCCTGAATATAGTTGAAAAAGATGCTGATTATGTGCACTTAATAAACATCCATTTCACAGTTCTAAAAAAAAACACGGTTTTGCCATGGTGCCATTGGCAATTTTCACCTCCTGTGATTACAGTAAAAAGATTAAATACCATGCAGGATAATTTGAAGTCATGAAGTTCTACTTGAAGATAAAACAGGTGATCCTTTATGAATAAATATAGAGAAGTTTATTAAATATATGAAAGAGCTAACAAATCTGGCACTTCCTAGCTGGGTGGTAAAAAAACGCATTGGCATACTCAAAGATGTGAACCTTTTAGAGCATTTTAATCACTAGTAATTAATTTTCCTCATCTTGTGGAATAGCCTTTGAAATGTAGTAATAGTTTTCCTGCAGAGTACTCATTTCAAGACAGATAATAAATACAAACTACTCTGACAAAAATGTTATTGGTTAATAGCATTGCTGCGAACAATATATCAGTTCCTTAATAATCACCCTTTATCACTGTTACAAATGCCAATACTACAAGATTATTGAAAATTGTGGAATTCTGTTGTATTGTGATCTGCTGTACTTCTTTTTTTCTAAATATTTTATTTCCAACACAGGTTATCTTCACTGTGTAGGGTATTTCCCAACATAGTTTAAGAGAAAAAATAAAGCTTTTTAGGTTGTGTCTTTCAACTCGTAATCCAAAATAATACCTTTAAAAATTGCTAGTGCTCTTTCAAAGCAGAGTAAAAATTAGCTATGGTTAAGCAGGCTGAACTGCATTGGTAAGGCTTTTTCCATTCTGTTAGTGTGGAAGAAACACCAAAATCTGCACCTACTGTCTCATACTCCATTTTACTTCGTGCTTTCTGTGGTCCTTTAAAGGCAAAGATTGAATTTACCTTTTCTTAATGAGTCCACAATTTAAGATTAATCCACAGCATTAAAATTCTTTTTTTGTGTTCTTCTGTTACAAACTGTTATTATCTTTGAGAATTTTCTAATATAAACCCTTCTAACAAACTGAAAAGTGTTTAATGACCTGGTTAAAAGAGTTTTCTGGTATAGAATTGATGGTTTAATTTTTGTCTGTAGTTAATGGTCAATTTATTTTAATTATCTCACATAGTTCCTTTTCTTTATGTTTTAGTTTTGTATAAAGCTATACTCACATAAGTAAATTTATAAAAAAAAATTATCACTTCATTTCAATTGAAGTAACTGCAAAATAAATCTGCTTGGGATGTGTGAGGGAGAGGGATGGTATTTTGCTTTATAGCAGAGAAAAGGCTGCTACTAATGACAGGTCTATACATGAAATAATTATCTGGCTTAATTCTATAATGTGTGTGTCCCTCCCTGGTGGTATTCAGGAGCAGCTATTTTACTTGAAATTTGTTCTCTTCCTGAGGCCAGCGTAAAGGCATCCCAATGTAGGCAGTCATTGACTTCTGCCTTCAGAACAGTGCCTTTTATGTTTACATTCGTTACAAGTTCACAATTAGAAATGATCTTTTAGCTTTGCAAGGAGAATAGTGGTTAAGCTTCCCCTAGCTAATCACAACATGAAGTCACCAGGGGCTTTTTTTCCCTACATTCATCCTCTTGCTTCTGTGCTGCCATGCTATCTTCATGCACATGGGCAGCACAGTACTGTGCACCGATTTGAATCTCTTGTGCCAGAAGTATGGAGAAGATTGGAATATCAGCTCTCCAAGAGCTCATAGCTGCAGCGTACTTGATCTGAACCCACAAGGTTACAGAACGATGGCTCCGCACTTCTTCGCAAAGGCCTGTTCAGCTTACCCAGTGCTTCATGTTTTCAGAGCATCTCACTGTAAGAACAGCTGTGTACTGGTTCAGACTGGGCGTGTGTCTTGCTCGGTATCGTATCTCCAGCAATGTGGCCTAGAGCATATGTCTGGGGAAGAGTAAAAATGGAGTAACCGTAATGCTTTCCTGGGCCTTCATAGTTTTCAGTACAGGGCCTGTTGTGGTTTGGTTATCAGTTAATCCTATTCAGTCTTGCCCATGCCCTTCTTGATTTTGTAGACCATTATTTTATCCTTGAAGGATCTGAAGGCTACTTGTACTTTCATACCTTTGCTCATCCTTATTCTCCTTTTCTTCTAGTTCTGTTGTATCTCACTCGAGGGGAGAGAACAACAGCACATAGTTACCAAGATGTGGGTGAACTGGTGATTTACGCAGAGGCACAGCAATGCTTTTTTTTTTTTTTTTAATTTTCTTCAGTTCCTTTGCAAATCTTTCTGAAGACATATGAGACAATGCTTCTTTGAAGTACAGAACACTTTAAATGTTTGAGTCTGAAGTACATTATCTAGTAATCACTGTTTCAATCAGATTTATTCATGAACATATGTTCCATGTTAAAGCTATTGCCCTACTCCCCCCCCAATTAAAAGTATTTTTTTAATTTTAAACTAATTTTAAAACTTTATTTTATAGGTTTGCAAAGGTACAGATTAGTGTATCAGCACCTATTATACCATTCCGAGAGACAATAACAAGACCTCCAAAAGTTGATATGGTGAATGAAGAAATAGGAAAACAGCAGAAAGTTGCTGTCATACACCAAACAAAAGAGGACCAAAATAAAATTCCTGAAGGAATTCAGGTTGATTCAGGTGGTCTTGTTACAATGTCTACTCCAAATAAGCAAGCTACTCTCAGTGTAAGAGCAACACCGCTTCCTGAGGAGGTAACGCGACTTCTTGAAGAAAACAGTGACTTAATTCGAACTATGGAGCAGCTCAACACATCTCTGAATGAAGATAAAGAAACCCATGAGATAAATCAGAAGACTCTTGATAGGATCAAGGAACTCAAACAAAAGTTGGAGCAAAATCTGCAGGGAAGAAAGTGGAGAAATGCTGTTGATCAGATCTGGTCATTTGGACCACGGAAGTGTGGGCCTAATATTTTGTTATATAATTTTGAGGGCTATAAAAGGTCTGTGTGGCAGTGCCTTGGGAGCACTGTGAAAGAAGTAAGTAAATACAGAGACTTTGACAACAGCATAATAAGTGGATTTCAGCTGGCTACACTTTCAGGTCCCATGTGCGAAGAACCCCTCATGGGTGTTTGTTTTACAGTGGAAAAATGGGAAATGAATAAAATTGGAGAGATGCTATCAACTGGTAGTCAGGATTCAGGGGAATGTGATGCCATAGAAGATAAACAAAATGAAGATAGTACTCCAGCAGGCAGTTGCGCTGATGAAGTTTGCAGTGCGAATGAACACCAGGATAACAATCAAAGTGTTCCAAAATCACCTGAGAAAATTAGTAAACACAAGGGAGAAGTTTTACGTGCAGATTGTTACGGTCCCTTCTCTGGACAACTGATTGCCACCATGAAGGAAGCTTGTCGTTACGCTTTGCAAGCAAAACCACAGAGGCTTATGGCAGCAATGTACACGTGTGAAATTATGGCTACTGCAGAAGTTTTAGGTAAGACAGAGAAAACAAACTATTGTCAAGAATTTGCTTTCTGAGTTCCAAGGTGTGCATTTATAAATTAGACTGAATCAGAAAGTGTGACTTCATTAGAAGTTTTGTCACAAGTTTTTTATTTGTACAATGACTATCTGATGCCTATAGTATTTATACTATTCTCAATGAAAATGTAGCATTCTTCTTTCTTATCTGAAACAGATGCACAAATAACAATGCTACACTTTTTTGGAAGTGCAAGATACAGAATGTTGCCTTTTTACGTAATTTTTGTAATATCAACTTTGGTAAACTTGAATATCAATATGGTGCCTCATAATGAAGCATAAGTTCTATGAAGAGATGAAGCAAATGAATTCATGTTTGTAAAATGAGTGCAGAATTTTAGTTAATGCCATTTCAAGGTGTTTTAAGTAAATAAATATAATAATCGATGTAGAAGTAAAATTGGAAAAAAGATTTAAATTATTGTTGCAGTCCAGTTGGTAGTTGTTTTTTTTTCTTTTTTTAGTAGCATCTGTATCCTTCTGGTATGCAAGTTGCTCACTTTACTAACCCAGTGCATACCAAATTTGTGTCACATGTATTACCTTACAACTTACACTTACTTAGACTTGTTTTTATGACCTACTTACAACACCTCTTAACTTACCCTGATACTTATTCTTGGAGTTTTCCATGGGAGTTGCCTGCATACTGAATCTGATCCAATGCACCAAGATTTTCTTTAAAACACACTTCCATTGCATTTAAGCTATCAGCAAATTTACTTTGACTATACTGCTTATGACAAATTATAGTCTATCCAATGTGCGGTAATTAAAGATTTGGTTATTTGTTGTAAAAAATCTCAGCTGTTGTGCACACAAGCGTAATGATAGCAGTTACACAAAACAAATTGGTCTGAAGAGCAAAACTTACAATTGTATGTAGTGAATTGCCTTGGAATGAGCAATTTTGTACAGATGCATAATCCTGTTCTTTTCTGGAGGTACGCTTTAGTAGGCCTGGTATAAGGTATCCTGTGGCAAGCTTATTAGCGTATCACCTTAAGCTACAACTTACCATGACATAGAACTTCAGTCTTTTTAAACTATCTTTAATGATTTTTTAACACGTAAGAATGCCTATCAAAATTAGACTTTGTAGTGTTACACATTAGAGTTCCAGGAGTACATTGGAATCTCTGCGTTAAACTATAAGCAAGGTATCAATTTTCAAACCACAAAAACACTATGTAAATTGCTGTTTTTGAAAATGTCCGCTACCAAAAAAGCATTATTGTTTGTAATGGTGTAATTAACATGCATTGGCTCGTCAGTTGTGCCATAAAACCAAATGGAAATATGGCTTTCTAATGCATATATATATTTTTAATGAGTGTAATTTAGGACTCAGACATGCAAGCAAATTAGTCCAGCCTAATGAATGAGTTGTGTGATAATAACCATGGACATGCACTTTGTTCATTACAAATTCATGGGTTTAATTTTTATTATGGAAGTTTAAGCTAATAAATTGCATCCTCCTTAGGGGAAGTGGAAAGTATACATGCTATCCAGTAAGACTTGGAAGCTGACATGTGATAAACAACTGGCTCCTGTAACTTTAATTCTTTCAGCTGGTTTTCCATGTATTGATGCCCAGCTGAGTTTAATGTGTTTTCATATTAGCTGATTGTTTCTAAGAGGTTACCTTCTGAGAAAGCTAGTTCTTTCATGTTAGTTGTCTCAGTATAGAAAGCTTTTTCCGTCAGACCTTTCTGACAATGAAAATAAACTGAACTGGAGCTGAGGAGAGAAGCAAGGAGGGAGGAACACAGAAATGCATTGCAAGCTTATACATGTCCAGTGTATGGGCCTTAGGTTTAGACTTGGGTCGTGCACACACCCAGTGTTTCCCAGTAGGTTATACTTTGAACATCTCATCCCTACAGTTAGTTCACTAGAAAAATCCATTTTTACACGTTCCTGCTGTATGGAGGTTCTGTGTAAACTCCCAAAAGCTGAAGAATGTTCTGAGCTAGTATCAGAGGTTTAATTGTTATTACCTTTTGCCAGTTGATATTCTTATGTTTTGAGCTGGTCTTCCCCTCTCTTGCGTGTTCTGGACACTGAAAGCTAGACTGTCTTTTTGTTTTCCTGATGTCAGTGAAACGTAGTTGGGAAAGGACTTTACGAGACTCGATGTAGCTTTTGGTTTTGGATTTTGTTAGCAATTCTTATGTCTTTATTTTTTAAAAAATATAGTTGTTAAAATTTTAGATCTCAGCATTTTAGGGGGGCAGTTCACATGAATTCATAGTATTATCTCTGCCTCGGTTGTATGAATGAAAACATGCAGATTCTAATACAGATGAGCAGCTCCTCCTTCCCTGTTTGCTAAGTTTATGGTGACCCCTAGGCTCTTACAAATGGTGATTCTGTTGGTCCTTCCACAGTATTTCTTTCCAGTATGAAGCTTCATTTTATTCTGGTGTGCAGGGAATACCGAAGTTGTTCAGCATTTCTACTTGACGTACTGAAGTGTCTTTCGGTAAAGTGGTGAACAGGGCTTAAATATTTTAAGGAGCTGCACTAAACACATCTTTCAAGTGAGCCTATTACGCAGAGACTTATTCTGTATGTTGCAGCACCTTGAAGCTGTTTCTGGAGTAGTATCATATTTTCAAAATAACTTTTTAAACTATTTTGAATACGAAGATCTTATAGCGTTTCTTGGTGACTGATGCTGCTAAATCCATTCAACTAATTAGTGCAGAGATAGAACCAGTATTTCTTCAGTATGCTGCAGTCTACCCATAGTGGTAAAACTGATTATATAACTTCTTTGTGATAGCATTAACTGAGACACTACTCCAGGCTGCTTGGATGAAATACGTGTGCCTAGAAACCATCTAGTAAGCTATAAATTGTCTCCTGGCTTTTATGTTTTCAAGAATAATCTTCAGTGAATTATGGCCATAAAATATCTGCAACTAAAGTGCTTTGTGATAAATGTTACCGTACTTATTAATATGTGTACAAAGTTTTTGAAGTACTACTTAAAATAATTAATAAAATATTTTTAATTACGACATTAATAACCCTTAAGGTGGTTTTGAACTTACTTGCTTTAACAAATGGCTTTAATTTATATTATGTGGTACATATACAGTGTATGTCCAGTGACCATGATGTGATGCTCTTTTGCAATGTGTATGTTTAAGCTTGCATTTTAAAGCAGTTACTGAACTGGGAACTGTGCTGAGAGATGACCCTTTCATATCTGAGAATTTTCTGGAATCACAGAAATTTCCATAGACTTGAAATTGCTTAGTTATGTTAACAAAGGCTATATGTGCATGGCAAACTCAGTGGCTTATCTTCAGAAAGCCTTAATCTTTTCGTGATTTTAAATATAGAATCTAAAGAATTTTCTCATGAGCAAGAAAACAACTATTGTACATAGTAAAAGCAAAGTTCAGTCAGAGGAACAGTGAGGAGGTCCTAGTAAGGGCACCAGCAGATAAAATTGTCAGTGATAGCAGAAAGAACACTTCAGCCCACATTTTATTAGAGAAGTGTAAACTCTGAAATGATTGGTGCTGAACTGATGCTTCATTACCCACATCTGACAGGAGGATTTAATTGTACTAGCTGTGTGCTTGTGCTGAATTTCCTGAACAAGGACCAGATTCTGTATTTAAAAAATAAAGGCAAATAAGCCCACTCCAACATTTCCTCTTGTATCCCACAAAAGGCTTACAGTATATATGCAAATCAATATACATGGCTATAGTATTTAATGATATGTTTCTGTCAAGTCGGAATAGGTGGCATGTATTGTGAAGTAGTGTATATTTCTAATTATTTCCAGTAAGAGTCTGTTTTACCCAGCTGTTTAAGGGGTAGCGGTACGCATTCATGTTTTTTCAGTGCAGTATCATATAAAATATTTGAACCTCTTAGACACGGATATAAACTTGTTCTTCATTACAAGATACTTTTAATTTGTACATCTAATACTTACTAAATACATTTGTAAACGAAGGCATTCCTAAAACATTTTTTCAGTGCGTAAGTTTTCTTGTGTTTTTATTATCTTGATCAACACGAATGTATTTGCTAGTTTTTGACTGTAGAATATTTAGCCCATAAGTTTGCAAAAACATTTCAAAAAACAAACGTAATGCCTGCTGTTAAGTCAAATACGGGCATTTTTACAACTGCTTTCGTGATGTATACACTGTATTTCAATGGATTGAATATTAATTTGGGAAAGAAAAATAAAAATTATCTGTGACTAACTCAAGGCTGAATTAATGGAAGAAACCTAATTGAACACATTAAGCATATTTATTATGTAGTATTTCAGATAAACAAGTTTTTTTGTGATTAGAATAGCATTGCAGTAACTGGGACAAGTACCATTGTCACTGTACCATCTATGAATGTGGTGATCCAAACAAAGTTCTAAAGGTGACTAAGATATGATTCCTGAAACACAGTGATATTTCTTAATAATGTTTCTCAAATATTTGGTTTTAAGAAATAAAGCAAGTCAGGCACATAATCTGGCAGACTGCCATTTAAAAAATAGCCATATGATTGTGTAAAATGCACCTAGTGCAAGCATTTTCTAGATCCATACAGTAGTAATAATTTATTAAATGTTACTCATATGGTTCTGCACATTGTACTGGCAGAATATGTTGTTTGTTTGAATTTAATGGGTCTGCTTAATTGATCCAATTACAGGGAAGAATTTGAGCCAGAGAAGTTCTGTTTCATTCTGAATGGTGAAGTTTCCTAAATATAATACTTATGTATTTCTTTTCATGACACAGAATATAAATATATTGGTAAACTCATCAAAGTTATGTCTTTGCAGGTCGTGTATATGCTGTCTTGTCCAAAAGAGAAGGCAGAGTGTTACAAGAAGAGATGAAAGAGGGGACGGATGTGTTTATTATTAAGGCAGTCCTGCCAGTAGCAGAAAGCTTTGGTTTTGCTGATGAAATCAGGAAGAGAACTAGTGGCCTGGCCAGTCCGCAGCTGGTGTTCAGCCACTGGGAGGTAAAAATATCTATTCACTCCATCTGTTTTGGTGATCTATTTCCTGTACATGTGGCAGACTGGAATAATAAGCGGAAAAGGTTAAGTTTTGGTCAAGACATTTGATTAATTCCTTTTTTAAATGAAGAGAGAAAAAAAGTAGCTTTATATTAGTCTTATTTGCTTTTATAGATATGCTGTTCAGAAACGTATTTATATTTTGTTTAGATGGTATACTTTCTTATTTCAATAGAAAGTAAGTCCTTCACAAAGGAAACTGGTTCTTCATAAATGTGTTTTCCTGAATTTTATGTGCCTTTTTTAATGAGTTCTCTGGTAAACTTTTTTGGGGAATGGAAGAAAAAACCCCACAAAAACCCCCAACATAATACTAGTAGAAAATGTAACAACAAATCTAGTGCATATGAAAGTTAACCTTTTAGGGGTTAGCACGCACCTAGGTATTTTTTTTGTCCTGATATATTCCAAGTCAACATACATTTTCTTTCTTAAAGGCAAAGGGAATAGATTTCATTCTTTCAATATTAAGCGTGGTGATAGTAAGTGGAGGTGTCCTCAAAATCATTCCCTTTGGTCATAGTCACGTCAATAAAGGAAGAGGTGAAAATGAAGGTATAAAGGAAATATGCAAGTGGGAAAGCTGAGGAGGAGTGTCATCAGCTGAGAGCACACTGTAGTTTGTTCCTGTGATGTGGATAGTAGATCTTCAAGAAGAAACATAAAAAGCTGTAAATCAGAGTTCCTTGTTCAAGACAAACCTGTGTTGGTAGGGGTCCTCAGGAGACTCCAGTGAAGGAGCTAAAAATGGGTTCAAAGGCAAGAGTCAGTGGGTATAAGCTCTTCCCATTAAAATTTTAAAATAACTAATGGCTAGATTTTTCTGTTTCTTGTTTTTCTCAGTCAGGTGTTCCTTTATGTGGTGTTAGGACCATAGAAACTTTTGTAAATGGATTAGAAAGTTGTTTTGTTTGTTTGTTTTTGTTTCATCTTCTGATTTATTTTGTGACCTCAAATGCCAAGTCTCTGAGTACAAACAACTATTTTTGAGGTCAGCAATACTCCATGCAGTTGCCAGCCATGGTCTGTTTACCACTGTTTGTGTCCAAAGTATGTGCTGATTTTTCACGTGGTGTGGATTCTTCCTCATTTCCTGTAGCTAAATTGTTCTAGTAGGTTGTAGCTGTTAAATACTGCACTAGCAGTATTTCTTTGTTAGTAATTGTTGTAACTGCCTCAGGAATTTCGGATCTTACAAATGCTTATAAATATCTGAAGGGTGGGTGTCAGGAGGATGGGGCCAGACTATTTTCAGTGGTGCCCAGTGACAGGACAAGGGGCAACAGGCACAAACTGAAGCATAGGAAGTTCCGTCTGAACATGAGGAAGAACTTCTTCACTCTGAGAGTGACAGAGCCCTGGAACAGGCTGCCCAGATGGGCTGTGGATTCTCCTTCTCTGGAGATATTCAAA